>LNAP01005737.1_pt1 | contig 56060 bp, 58 predicted proteins | sample 602601 | NCBI WGS metagenome assembly LNAP01 (sample SAMN02440304, study PRJNA202911) | soil metagenome | biome: Subtropical and temperate rainforests or woodlands; isolation source: soil samples (1 kg each in a 20% v/v slurry with milli Q water) were... ...
CCGCGCACCTTGCTGGCGGGCCAGTTCGATGTGCTTGAGCACGCTTTGTTGTTGCTTGCGCGATACCAGCGGGTTGATTGCCGCGTCGCAATTCATGCCGGCGCCAATCGGCATCGAAGAGACGGCGGCGGCCAGGGCTTCGACGAATTGGTCGTGGATCGAACGGTGCACGTAGAAGCGCGAGGCCGCAGCGCAGACCTGGCCGTTGTTCAGCAAGCCGCCGAGGATCGCGCCTTGCACGGCTTTTTCGATGTCGGCATCGGCGAGCACGATCATCGGGTTCTTGCCGCCCAGTTCCAGGGAGAAGCGCGTCATGTTTTCCATGCACGCCACGCCGACACTCTTGCCCACGGCGGTGGAACCGGTGAACGACACTTTGCTCACCAAAGGATGCTGGGTCAGCACGCCGCCGACGGAAGCGCCACCACCGGTGACCACGTTGAATACGCCAGCCGGGATGCCGGCTTCCAGCGCCAGTTCAGCCAGGCGCATGGCGGTCAGCGGGGTTTCCATGGCTGGCTTGATGATCACCGTGCAACCGGTGGCCAGGGCTGGCATCAGCTTCCAGGCGGCGATCAGCAGCGGGAAGTTCCACGGCACGATGCCGACCACGACACCGACCGGCTCACGCTTGGTGAACGCGGTGAACTTGGCACCCGGTGGCAGCGGGATCGACACATCGAAGGTCTGGCCTTCGATCTTGGTCGCCCAACCGGACATGTAGCGCATGAACTCCACCGTGGCGTTGAGGTCCAGGGCGCGGGCCATGTTGATCGACTTGCCCTGGCTCAGGGTTTCCAACTGGGCCAGTTCTTCGGCGTGTTCTTCGACCAGGCGGGTGAAGTTCAGCAGGATGCGTTCACGGTCTGCCGGGCGCAGGCTCGACCACACGCCGGACTTGAACGCCTTGTGGGACGACTGCACCGCACGCTCGACGAGTTCCAGCGGTGCATCCAGGGTTTCGCACAGGGTTTTCCCGGTGGCCGGGTTGACCACGGCAATGCTGTCGCCCTCGGCAAGCACCCACTGGCCGTCAATGAAGCAGCCGTGACGACGTTCGAGGAATGCAGCAACCTGGGGCAGGATTTCAACGTTGCTCATAATTCACCTTTCATTCAGACGATGTGTTCAGGCGCAAATCCGGCCTGATCAGTGTTGTTCTTTGAGGAAGCACGCGACCGCCTGGCGGTCGTCGGCGGAAGCCAGGCCCATGTAGGGCATGTAGGTGCCCGGCACGAAAGCCTGGGGTTGGGTGATCAATTGCGTGATGTTCTCGGCCTGCCAGTCGACGTCTTTGTCGCGCATGGCCTGGGAGTAGCTGAAACCCGCCAGCGAGCCGGACTTGCGCCCGTACACACCGAACAGGTTCGGCCCCATCATGCCGGTCGTGCCCTTGGTCACCGCGTGGCAGACGCTGCACTCAGTGGCAAACACTTCGGCACCACGGCGCGTGTCCGGGGCGCACTCGGCGGCGGACACCGCCTGAACCAGGGTAAAGGACAGCAAACCGATCACGGGCAAACGCAACGAAGTGAACATAGGAAAACGACCTTGAAAATCCACGCGTCCGCCAGCAGGTGAACGCCAACACTAAAAATGCCGAGGCAACGGTGCTTCGGCAGGTTGGTAGGGATTGTCGGTGGTCGCCGGCACGCAGGTTTTGCCCTGCGTGCCAGTTGTGTTGGCCGGGCTGCCAAACCGGGGAATCTGGCATGCACAACCAACTAATTGGCAAACAGGGAAAAGGGTAAACAATAGCCGCGCCTTAGTATCCGGACAGACCGCAAACCTGCGCTCAAGAACAAGAACGGATGCCACACCATGCTCAAGTCCCCCTTGCTTCGTCTCTCGACGCTCGCGCTGATGATCAGTGCCGGCAATGCCGGTGCCTATGAACTCTACGCCGATGACGACAGCCATCTGAACGCTACCCTCGAAGCCGTGTTCGGCATTTTCCACAGCCAGGAAAACTACGCCCTGTCCGGTCGCCTGAATGAAGGCAGCTCGTCGTGGCGCGAGGGCTACATCAAATACGGCTTGAGCTTCGATCAAGGCCTGGGCGGTGTGGGTACCGCGTACGGCGCGGCGAACATGCTCAGCTCCGGCACCTGGGGCGATGGCGATGCCGCCGGCTTCTCCGATGGTTCGGAACGCACCACCAAGTTCGAAGACGCCTACCTCGGCTGGCGCTCGGCCGATCTGTTCGGCGCGCTGGGCAGTGACGGCGTCGACCTGTCCTTCGGTCGTCAGAACATTGTGGTCGGTGACGGTTTCCTGATCGACGGCGACGCGCTGAACATGGGCAAAGGCCTGGCCGACGGCGAATTCAACCGGGGCGGCGCCTATTACCTGGCGGCACGCAAGGCCTTCGACGAAACCGCCGTATTGCGTCTGGGCGGCAAGGAAGGCTGGCGCAGCGACCTGATGTGGCTCAAATCCGACAACCGCGCCCAGGCCAAGACCGAAATGTACGTCGGCACCCTGGAGCACGTGGCCGAGGCCGGTACGGTCGGCCTGACCTTCATCAAGACCACGGATATCGATGAACAGTACGCCTCGCCGATCCAGCTCGAACGCGACGGCATGAAGACCTACAGCCTGCGTGCGGCGGGCAACGCCGGGGTGAAAGACCTGTTCCTGTCCGGTGAATACGCCAAGCAGGACAAACCTCACACCACCAGCGAAGACGCCTGGTACCTGGAGGCCGGCTGGACCTTCTCCGACGCAGTCTGGACGCCTAGCGCCAGCTACCGCTACAGCCGCTTCTCGGAAGGCTACGACACCCTGTTCTACGGTTTCAGCCGTGGCTACGGCACCTGGTTCCAGGGTGAAGTGGCGGGCAACTACGCCGGGCCGTTCAACAGTAACTCGCGTATCCAGAACGTCACGCTGAAAGTCTCGCCGCTGGAGAACCTCACCGTCGGCGCGATGTACTTCAACTTCGACACCATCGACCGCAACCTGGGCAACACCGATGGCCACGAAGTCGACCTGTACGCCGAATGGCACGTCAACGACCACCTGACCGTGATGCCACCAACCGGACAAGAGCGCCGAAGACGGTGGTACCCAACTGGGTAACAACGACAAGAACGTCTACGCCCAGGTGGTGTTCGCCACCGGCTTCTAATCTCGGCCGCGGGCAGTGGCCACGCCATTGCCCGCGTGGAAAAAGGTATTTCCAATGCACAGAACATTCCTGACGATCCAGAGCAAGATCGCCCTGCTCGCTGGTCTCTGCCTGCTGTTGGTCGTCGGCTTGTTGATGGGTTTGTCGCTCTATCAGACCCACAAGAGCAGCCGGCAAGTGGCCGAGGCCAGCGGCGACATGCTCGCCAATGCGGCCAGGGAACACATGCAGGCCCTGGGCAAAGTGCAGGCCATGCAAGTGCAGCGCACCTTCATGCAGACCCACGAATACGGCCAGGGGTTATCACGCTACTTGTTGTACCTGCGACAGTTGCAGCATCAGGGCAGCCTGACTCGCCCGCAACTGCGCCAGGAACTCAGCACCCAGCTTCACCAAGCCTTGATCGACAAGCCCGACCTGCTCGGGCTTTATGTCATTTTCGAACCCGGTGGACTCGACGCTGCCGACGCCGACTTCGCCGGCCAGGCCGCCTTGGGCAGCAACGAAGCCGGTCGCTTTGCGCTCTATTGGGTGCAGAGCAAACCCGGCGAGCTGCAAGCGGTCATCGGTGACGAAGGCCTGCTTGCCAACACCGAGCCCGGGCCGAGCGGCGCACCGTACAACGCCTTCTACACCTGTGCCCGCGACACCGGCCAGGCCTGTGTGCTGGAGCCTTATTTCGACGAGGCCTCCGGCAGCCGCAAACTGGTGACCAGTGTTGCCTTCCCGCTGCTGGAAGACGGCAAGGTCATTGCCGTGGTGGGACTGGATATCAACCTCGCCGCCTTGCAACACAATAGCGAAGCCAGCGCCCGTGAACTGTTCGATGGCAACGGCCAGATCAGCATCGTCAGCCCCCGTGGGGTGATTTCTGCCAACAGCCAGGACGTCGGTCGCCTCGGTCAGCCAATGGACAATGCCGAAGTGATGGACAGCCTGCGTCAGGGCCAGCCAAAAGTGTTTGTCGACGCCCGGCAAATCAAGGTGCTTGAACCGCTGGCGCCGATTGCCGGAGCCGCGCCATGGGGCGTGTTGGTCGGTGTGCCGCAGAACGTGTTGCTGGCACCGGTCACTACGTTGCAGAAAGAACTCGATGCCCAGGGCGTGCAAAGCACTGCACTTGAACTGCTGCTCGGTGGCGGCTCGGCCCTGCTCGGCCTGTTGTTGATCTGGTACACCGCGCAACGCATCACCCGGCCGCTGCAAGTGCTGACCCGGGTCATGGAAGACATCTCCCTCGGCGAAGGCGACCTGACCCGTCGCCTGCAAGTGCAATCGCGAGATGAAATCGGTCAACTGGCGACCGCCTTCAACCGCTTTGTCGAGCGCATCCACCATTCGATCCGCGAGGTGTCATCGGCGGCGCTGGGGGTGAACGAAGGCGCGCGACGGGTGCTGGATGCTTCAAACTCGTCGATGAGCAATTTCGACGATCAATCCACCCGCACCAACAGCGTGGCGGCGGCAATCAACCAGTTGGGCGCGGCCGCGCAGGAGATCGCCCATAACGCCTCCGATGCCTCGCATCAGGCCACCAATGCCCGGCAACAGGCCGAGGATGGACGCCAGGTGGTGCAACGCACGATCGAGGTGATGAACGAACTGTCCGGCAAGATCAGTGCCTCCTGCGCCAACATCGAAGTGCTCAACGACAAGACCGTGAACATCGGGCAGATCCTCGAAGTGATCAAGGGCATCTCCCAACAAACCAACCTGCTGGCGCTCAACGCGGCGATTGAAGCCGCGCGGGCGGGTGAAGCGGGTCGTGGGTTTGCGGTGGTGGCGGACGAAGTGCGCAGCCTGGCCGGGCGCACCCAGGCCTCGGCGCTGGAGATCCAGCAGATGATCGAAGAGCTGCAAGTGGGCGCGCGGGAGTCGGTCACCACCATGACCGAGAGCCAGCGCCACAGCGAAGAAAGCGTCACCATCGCCAACCTCGCCGGCTCCCGCCTTGGCAGCGTGACCCAGCGCATCGGCGAAATCGACAACGTCAACCAGTCCGTCGCCGCCGCCACCGAAGAACAGACCGCGGTGGTCGAGGCCCTGAATGTCGACATCACCCAGATCAACACCCTGAACCGACAAGGCGTGGAGAATTTGCAATCGACATTGAGGGCTTGCACCGAGCTGGAGCAACAGGCGGCGCGGTTGAATCAGTTGGTGGGGAGTTTTCGGATCTGAAATTTTGGTTGCCTGATACGCCGTCATCGCGAGCAAGCTCGCTCCCACAATTGGATTTCTGCCGCACACAAAATCCGTGTACACCGCAGATCCCCTGTGGGAGCGGGCTTGCTCGCGAAGAGGCCCTCACAGCCAATATCAGTGATGGCTGACACGCTGCTTTCACGGGCAACCCGGATCAGGCTCAAGACGGATCGAGACGATCCAGCGCCCGATTCACCGCCAACTCCCCCAGCATGATGACTTGCGCGATGCCCAGCAGGGTGTTGCGGTGCGTGCCTTCCAGAAAACCCGCCAGGTCATGGGCCATGACACTCGCCGAGGCCAGCGATTCGCAGGCGTGGGCCAGCAGGGTTTCGGTGTTGATGGCGGGGTTGATGGTGAAGAGTGTGGAGGGTTTGTGCGGGCTGGCCATGATGTGAGCGGCCGGGTTGGGGCAGGAATCGTTGTCTGGTGGATCAGGCGTAACCTTGAACATGATGTTCTTTTCCGTTGCGATGCAGCCACGCCGTCGCTGCTAAACGAGGGGGTGGCGGCTGTACGCAGGTTAGCAGACCGGGGAAAAGAAGAAAGCCGGCGCGCCCAAGGGCGCCCTGCGCACAACCACCATCAAATGCAGGTATGGAACACCTGCCTGATGGACACTCGTACGACCTTCAAATACCACGGGCTGCTAAACCCGATCACTGGGAATCAGTGACGCGGACCAAGTTACCGATGGCCTCCAGGGCGCACAAGCCGGCGGATTCTGGCTTAGCTGTAGGCAATGACGCAAGGCGTTGTGGCTTGCAGGAAGTTACTCCTACAGCTGTTAAACATGCATTCCAAACTGGCACCGCCATCGCGAGCAAGCTCCCACAGTTGATCTCAGTCGTACACAAACTTTGTGTTCACTACAGATTCCTGTGGGAGCGAGCTTGCTCGCGATGAACGATAACGCGGTCTTGCTCAAGCTGCACTGGCATGCTCAAGCCGATGAAACAACCGGTTGAAATACACCAGGCTGTCACGCGGCTCGCGCACGCCTACTTTCGTCAGCTCCACGAACATCACCGAATGCGACCCCACTTCCTTGCACTCGCTGATCCGTCCTTCGAGTTGCACCAGGGCATCGCGCAGCACCGGCACATCGGCCGCGCCGTCGTCCCACAGGTCCCAAGCAAAACGCTCGGCCATCGGCACCTTGGTCATGCCAGCGAAATGACGAGCCAGTTCTTCCTGCTCGCCACACAGCACGTTGACGCACAGATGGCCATTGGTGCGGAACACATCGTGGGTGGCGCTGTTGCGGTTGACGCACACCAGCACGGTGGGTGGCGAGTCGGTCACCGAACACACGGCGCTGGCAGTGATGCCGCAACGACCGCCGGGGCCGTTGGTGGTGATGATGTTCACCGCGGCAGGCAGCTGCGCCATGGCGTTGCGAAAGTCGATTTGCTGCTGGCTCAGGTCGGCCATGTCGATGCCCGGAGGACCGCTATCTGGCGGCCCGTAGGTGATGGAACAAGACTAAGGCTGCGGGCGCGCCGCAGCCATTCTGACGATCCCCATGGCAGGGTTGGGTTTCCGCTAGTCGACTAGGTGGTTTCTTTATCGCAAGGGCCGGCCACAGTGGGTATTCTGCATACTGGCTCCAGAAAGATGAGCCAATGCGTGCCGCACGTTCCCGTGCGAAAACAATAATTAGAAAACTTCGTGGCAGCCCCGATGGAAATCCGAAAACCGATTGTTTATATCGTTGACGACGACAAGGACCTGCGAACCTCACTGGCCTGGTTGCTGGAGTCGGTGAGCGTGCAGGCGCAGTGCTTTGCCGGCGCCGAAGAGTTCCTTAGCCAATACGACCCCAAGCAGCCCGCCTGCCTGGTGCTCGACGTGCGTATGCCGGAGACCAGTGGTTTCCAGTTGCAGGAAATCCTCAACCAGCGCGGCAGCACCCTGCCGACCATTTTCGTCTCGGCCCATGGCGACATTCCGATGTCGGTCACGGCGATGAAAAACGGCGCGCTGGATTTCGTCGAGAAACCCTACAACCCGCAGCAGATGATCGACCGCATCCAGGCCGCGCTGAAGACCGCCGTACACGCCCAGGCCGATCAGCAGCAGCGTCAGAACCTGCAAGGCAAACTGGCACTGCTGACCAGCCGTGAGCGGGAAGTGTTGATGCTGGTGATCGATGGCAAGGCCAGCAAGGTGATTGCCCGGGAGCTCAACATCAGCGTGAAGACCGTTGATGTGCACCGCACCAAGATCAAGGAAAAGATGGGTGTGTCCAGCATCGCCATGCTGGTGCGCGAGGTGCTGCATTTACCGGTGGATGAGCCGGTGCGGCACTGAGTGATTTGCAGCGGTCATGAGGCCGCCATCGCGAGCAAGCTCGCGATGGGGCCAGCCCATTCAACATCGAATTCAGCAGCTATAGCGCTTGCGATAAGCCCCTGGCGACACACCAAAGCGCGATTTGAACGCCGACGAGAAGTAGCTCGAATCCGAGAAGCCCCACGCATAACACAACGCCGAAAGCTTCTGCTCGACATCGGCGCGGCGCAGGTTTTCGGCGCAGAAATCCAGGCGCCGGTGCTTGATGTATTGCGCCACCACCAGCCCGCGCTTGGAGAACATCCGGTACAGGCCGCGCACGGAAATCCCCACTTCACGGGCGATCAGTTCGGGGCACAGTTCTTCGTCGCTCAGGTGCGCGTCGATGAAGGCGATGATCTTGCGGAACTGCCGCTCATGAGCGTCTGCACCGCCGTCCCGGGCGCTGATACCCGGCAGCAACAGGCTGGCCAGGGCATCGAGCACGGCCTCACTTTCCTGCATGTCCAGCCCTTCCTGCTGGCGGGTGTCCAGCACCAGCTTGTTGGCCATCGCCGCCAGGGGGCTGCCGGCCGCGATGCGCGTGGCGCAGTTGACGGTATTGAAGTGTGAACCCCGCTCGACCACCTGGCGCGGAAGAATCAGCGACAGCTGTCGGCAATCGTCGTTGTAGATCATGTCGCTCGGGCGGCCGGCGTCGATCAGGGCGATGTCGCCACAGCCCAGTTGCGCGCGGTTGTCGCCCTGCTCCAGTTGCGAGCTGCCGCGCATCTGGAACACCGCGTAGTAGTGGCCGTCGCTGCTGGTGCTGACGTCCTTGCTGGTGCGGTACAAATGCACGTGCGCCATGTCGACCACACTCAGGTTGATCGCACCGCTGCGAAATTCCGCCAGTTCGCCGTAGAAATCGGTGTCCAGTGCCCGGGCATCGAAACGCCCACAGGCCTGGTTCACCTGGCTCAACCAACTTTCGAACGCCTCGTTGCGCACCGTCGATGCTGTAATCATGTCCGCAAAGCCTCACGTTTTTGTTGTTATTTTTCGACCGCTTCATCGAGCGGTTCGTCAAAACGGTTATTTCTGTAGCCATCTCCTCCTTCGACGGCCGCCGGGCGCCCATTCAACAGGCTCCGGCCCAAGCTTTCCAGTCGACCTACGGGTTAAATGTCCAATACCAGACGAGCGGAAAGCGCCCGTGATACACATGCGCAAATCTGCTTGTTGGACGCCTTTTCCTTGTTCGACAGGCAGTTGTCGCGGTGCTCAGGCACGCCGTCCAGTACCTCGACGATGCAGGTGCCACAGATGCCTTCGCGGCACTCGGTGTCGATGTCGCAACCATGGGCCTGCAACACGTCGACCAGGCTGGCGTTGGCCGGCACCTGCAGCACCACGCCGGAACTGGCCAGTTCGACTTCGAACGTGCCGGCCGGGGCGCTGTTGGCGGCCGGGTCTGCGGCAAAGTGTTCAAGGTGAATCGAATCGTCAGAGCGACTGCGGGACGCCACTTCCACCACTTTGTTCATGAAAGGTGCCGGGCCGCAGGTGTAGACGTGAGCGGCGCTGCCGGCACGCGCCAGGCATTCGCTCAACGCGCCGTCCAGATCCGCCGGTTCAACGCCGTAGTGAAACTCCACGTTATCAGCGAACTTCGTCGCCAACAGCTCTGTAAACGCCGCGTACTGCGCCGAACGGGCGAAGTAATGCAAACGATACGGCTGGCCGCTTTCCGCCAGTCGATAAGCCATGCTCAACAGCGGCGTCACGCCGATACCGGCGGCGAACAGCACGTGTTCGCGGGCACTGTCATCGAGACGGAACAGGTTGCGCGGCGTGCCCATTTCCAGCTCCATGCCCTCTTCCACTTGCTCGTGCAGCGCCAGCGAACCACCGCGCGACTGGGCTTCTTTCTTCACCGCCACCAGATACGCACGGCGATCCTGCGGCGGGCTGCACAGCGAATACTGACGGGTCACCCCGGTCGGCCCGGTCAGGTCGACGTGGGCACCCGGTTCATAGGTGTCGAGCGGCTGGCCGTCACTGCGCACGAGGCGAAAGGAACGGATAACGATCCTTTCGATCTTCACCTTCATCATTGCATCACCTGAATACTGTTGTTTTGGTTTACTGCACCTTGTAGGAGCGAGCCTGCTCGCGATGAATCTGAGAACAACACGGGGTGTCAGGTTTCCAGCGTCATCGTTGACGATCATCGCGAGCGAGCTCGCTCCTACAGGGTGGGGGCATTTTTCTGCTGCTCAGCGCATGAACAAACCGCCATTGATGTCCCAGCACGCACCCGTTACCGAGGCGGCATTCTCGGCGATCAGCAGCAACACGCTGTCGGCGATGAACGTTGGGTCACCGAGGGTGCCCGCCGGAATCATTTTCAGGATCTGTTCCAGACGCTCCGCAGCCACGGTTTCGCGTACCACCGGCAAGTCCAGCGGACCTGGCGAGATGCTGTTGACCGTCACGCCCTGGGGCGCCAGTTCACGGGCGAAGACCTTGGTCAGGGTCGCCACGCCACCCTTGGCCGCCGCGTAATGCGCACCGGTGGCGGTGCCGCCGTTCTGCCCGGCCAGGGACGCAATGTTGACGATGCGACCGAAGCCGCGCTCGGCGAAGTGCGCGCCGAATACCTGGCAGGCCACGAAGGTGCCCCGCAGGTTGATCGCCATCGACTCGTCGAATTCTTCCGGCGTGATGTCCATCAGCGCGGCGACTTTCGACACACCGGCGTTGTTCACCAGAATGTCGGTGCCGCCCCAGCGCTCGGCGAGCAGGTCACGGGCACGCTGGAAGTCGGCCTTGCTGCGCACATCCAGTTCGATGGCGACGGCAGTAGCGCCGCTGCTATCAAGCTCGGCGGCCAGTTGTTGTACGCCATCGAGGCGCACATCCGCCAGGCCGACGCGATAACCGGCTGCGTGCAGACGGCGGGCGATGCATTCGCCCAGTCCGCGCGAGGCACCCGTTACGAGGGCTACTCGACTCATGATGTTGCCCTCACAAAAGGAAGCCGAGCGCGCTCAGGCTGTCGGTGGAGTTGATCAGGCGCACCACTTTTCGCTCCAGGGTCGGCACGCCGTCGGTGAAGCGGATACGGTGGTTCAGGTCGGCCACGAACGGCGTGTGCACGCCGCGCTTGTAGGCGTACAGCAGCTGCGCGGAGTTCACTTCAACGATGTCGCCGGCCGCTTCCACCAGACGGAAACGCGAGACCGTGCGGATGGTTTTTGCCGCGTCCACCGCCGACGGCGAGTAGCCGGCGGTCAGGCGTTCGATGCGCAGGTCACGCATGCGCGCATCGTCGTAGGCGTAGTTGAGGGTCGCTTCGAAATCTTCGGTGTCCGGGTCGTACTTGCCGCTTTCGCTCCACAAGGTTGCCCATTCGGCGTAGTTCTTGTGGTCGAGCAGTTCGGCTTCGCGCCAGATGAATTCGATGGCCTGGGCCAACGGGCCGGAAAAACCGTTCAGGGTGTCGTGATTACTCATTGGCTCATCATCCTTTTCCACATGTCATAGGCACCGCGCATGCCGCCCTCGTCGGTCGCGTGGCTGACCTTGTCGCCGTTTTCGGCAGTGATTTCGCGGTTCAGGCCGCGGTTGACCAGGATCGGCGCATCAACACCGGCATACGAACCGCGCTGCACGCGATCCCAGGCTTCGGCATCGTCAGGGCTGCCGAAACCGAACGGGCCCTGGAAGTGTTCGTGGATGCGCATGCGTTCACGGTTGGCGATTTCCGGGCCGCCGTCCATGCCAAGGGCCACGTGGCGGATCTCGGTTTCGGTGACCGACACCGGGCGCAGCACGCGGAAGAACGACATCGACATCGCGACGTTGGGGAACAGGTTCAGGTTGAAACCGGCGCCGTGCAGCGAGCGCACGATGCGACGGACCTGATCGGCCGGCAGGGTCTTCGACAGTTCTTCGGTCACATGAGCGAAGCGCTCCTGCAACTGCTCGGTGCCGTCGTCGTGATCGAGGTCGACGTGCTCCGGCACCATCACCATCACGCTGTGGCCGTTGCCCAGGGAGTGGGTCACGGCTTGTTCGTCAGTCATGAACGAAAGCATTTCCGAGGTTTCTTCATCCACCGACGACATGAACGACTTGTGCACGATCGGGAAGTGGTAACCGTCGGTGGTGTTTTCCAGCGCCCTTGAAGCTGAACTTGTGTTCGCCCTGGGTCTTGATCGGGTAGCCGGCGCCCTGCTTCATGAACAGGTCCATCCAGTGTTTCGCGCCGCCGAGGAAGTCTTCCAGCGGTTCGATCTCGTCGTTGTAGCTGGCGAAGACCATGCCGGCGTAGCTCTCTACGCGCAGGCTGGTCAGCGGCAATTCCGACTTTTCCAGGATGCCTTCGTAGCCGTCCGGATACGGCAGCGCACGCAGCTTGCCGTCCAGGCCATAGGACCAGCTGTGATACGGGCAGGTGAAACCGGTGGCGTTGCCTTTGTGCTTCTCGCACACGGTGGCGCCACGGTGCCGGCAACGGTTTTCCAGCACGTTGATGTTGTTCTTCTTGTCGCGCACCACAATCACCGGGCGGCGGCCGATGGTGGCGGTCTTGAAGTCGCCGCTATTGCGCACTTCGCTTTCGTGGGCAACCCACACCCAGGTGCGGTAGAAAATCTTGTCCAGCTCGGCTTCGAACAGCGCCGGGTCGTTGTACAGCGAGACGTCGACGCGGTCGTGCCGGACCAGGTCTTCGGGGCTTTTCGACGTTGCGATCAGCTGATATTCGTGAGTGCTCATGCGGTTCTCCTCATGGCTTCTTTTTATGATTGAGTGGTAGAGGCTTGCAGCTGCGCACCAAAGGCGCAGACCAGTTCGTCCTGACCTTTGCGGCCAACGATTTGCAGGCCGACTTTCAGCCCGCCGCAATCGAGTTCCACCGGCACCGTCAGCGCGGGGTGACCACTGAGGTTGAAAGGCCGCACCAGCGGGGTCATGCCGGCCACGGCTTTGCTGCCGGCGCGGGCTTCGCTGAGGGTTGGCGGCAAGGTTGGCAGCGTCGGCAACAGCAACACGGCAAAGTCGTCCAGCGCTGCATCCACCTGTCGGGTGAACCGACTGCGCACGGATTCGGCCTGGGCCAGTTCTTCGCGCGTGGTGCGGCTGGCCGCCAGCAAGCGTGTTTCCACGTCGGCGCCGATCAGGCCCTTGCCGGTCAAATGGCCGAACGCCGCCCAGTTTTCGAAATTGATCACGGTCAGGCCGGCGGCAAACGCTGCTTCGAATTCGCTCAGGTGCAGGTTGCTGCGACGCCATCCGGCGCGGTCGGCGGCTGCACCCAGGCTGGCTTGCAGGTGCGAATCACAGGCCACCTCGAGAAAGCCGACCTTGGCGCCGTCGCCTGGCAGCCCTTGAGCGGTAAAGCCCGGGCAGATCACCTGCATCGCGGCGATCAGGTCGTCCATGCTTTTGGCGAACGGCCCGACGCAATCGAGGCTCGATTCAAGTGGATGCGCACCGACACGGCTGACGCGACCATAAGTCGGCTTGAGCCCGGCCACGCCGCAGCAGGCTGCCGGCACTCGCACCGAACCACCGGTGTCGGTGCCGATGGCGATGTCCGCCAGGCCTGCCGCGACGGCCGAAGCCGAACCGCTGGAGGAACCGCCCGGAACACGATCAGGTGCTTGAGGATTCACTGGCGTACCGGTCCAGTCGTTGATACCGGTCACGCCAAAGGCCAGTTCATGCAGGTTGGTCTTGCCGACGATCTGCCAGCCAGCATCGAGGATCGCATCGACCACCTCGGCGTTTTGCGTCGCCGCCGGTGCATCGGCGAACGCACGGCTGCCCGAGCGCGTCGGGTAACCGGCGATGTCGATTGAGTCTTTGATGGCAACGCGTTTGCCGCTGCCACCGAGCAGGAACTCGCTGATGAAGGTACTCATGCGCCCAACTCCTGGTTGAACAAGCGTTGCGTGCGAAAGTGCGCGATCAGCCAGACACCGTCGACACAACGGAAATCGATGTTCAGGCGCGTGCCGAACAACTCATTGCGGCCATCGGCGTAGGTCGAGATCTGCTGCATGATCCACTGCCCCTGCGCCGCCTTGCCGTCGACCACGATCGACTCGCTGGTGAGGTAATGCAGGTTCAGCTGAAAGTGATCCGACGGCGGCAAGTAACCGCCGACAAATGCCGCCACGGCCTCGCGTCCACGATGCCGGCCGAAGGTCTGCGCGGTCTCGCGGCCAACGCCTTCCCAGATCGCATCGACGCAGAACAGCTCGGCCAGTTCGCTGACCTGGGTCGGCACCCGCGGCACATCGCACAGGTCCATGTAGCGCGCCATCAAGCGACGCACTGCGCTTTCCCCTTCGAGCGTCGCCAGACGCTGCAGCAAGGCCTCGTTCATGGCTTACACCTTGGCCGCGTCAGGAATGGTCAGCGGACGACCGATGCGCGCTTCGATCTTGGCGTAGCGCCACAGGCTGTATTGGCCGACCGGTGTGGTGCGGAACAGGTTGCAGGCGTCGATCACCGATTGGTGGCAGTCGACGTCGGCCATGATGTACACGGTCCAGGGCGAGGTAGTGGACGGGCCGACCATCAAGCGGTCGTCATCCATGGCGCCGAGCACGGTGATGCCAGGCATCGCGCCAAGGTCACCCATCATCTGGCTGAAGCCTTTCCACACGCTCAGGCCTTCCCCGGTGGGCAGGTCGAAAAAGTTCTGGGTGATGCCGATGCAGAAGACGACGCGCAATGGCTCTTGGGTGGTTTGCGACATGGGTGTGGTTCCTTGAAAAAGTAATGGGGATTCAGATGTAGCCCGGGAACGGCGGAACGCCGAGGAACACCGAGCCGGCGCCGTCGTACAGGCCTTCACTGAGGAAGGCGTGCTGGGTCACCACCATCGAGTCGCGCAGGTAGCGTTGCAGCGGATGGCGCAGGTAAATGGCGGTGGTGCCGGCCAGGCTGTAGGCGCTCTGCACCACCTCGGCACCGGCCTGGGACACATGAATGGCCGAAAGGCGCAACAGGCTGGTCTGCTCCGGCGTGACCGGGTTGCCGGCCAGTATCGAGTTCCACACCTGCTCGGTGGCGTTGTAGAAGAAACCGCGGGCGGCGCTGAGCTTGGCTTCAGCCTTGGCGATCTCGATGCGCACGTAAGCGCGGTCGGACAATTTCGGCGCGCCGGTGATGCCGCTGCCACCCGCCATGCGGCTGATTTCGTCCAGCGCAGCACGGGCCAGTCCGAGGTTGACCACCGCCAGCACTTGCGCGGCGTAGGCGATCGATGGATAGCGGAACAGCGGCTCGTCGATGGTCGAGGCACCGCCGCGGATGAAGGTCCAGCGCTCGTCAACGCGCTTATCGGTCACCCGCAGGTCATGGCTGCCGGTGCCTTTGAGGCCGACCACTTCCCAGTTCTCGACGATGTCTACCTGCTCCGGGCGGAACACAGCGGTGCGTGGCTTGCCGCCCGCAGCGCCGATGCCGACGCCGAGCAGGTCCGCGCCTTTGCAGCCGCTGGCGAATTTCCAGGTGCCGTTGACCTGATAGCCGCCTTCTACGGCCTCGGCCGGTTGCAAGGGGAACAGACCGCCAGCGAACACCAGGTCAGGGCTTTCGGCGTAGAGTTCAGCGAGGGTTTCCCGCGGCAAGGCTGCCAGGTAGACACCGGCGCTGCCGAAGCTGGCCACCCAGCCCGCCGAGCCGTCGGCTTCGGAGATGCGTTCGATCATTTGCAGGAACAGGTGCGGTGCCAGGGCGTCGCCACCGAAGCATTTCGGCGTGGCGGCACGGTAGATGCCCACTTGTTTGAAGCGCTCGATCATGTCCCGTGGCACGTGGGAGCCAGTGTCGAATTCTTCGCGGCGCCGGCGCACTTCATCCAGTACCTGCGCAAGGGCCTGGCTGTCGACGACATTCTCGTCAACGCCGATCGATGCGTCTTGTTGCGCAACCGCTGAACGCAGCATGGGCATTCTCCGTTTTGTTTATTGTTAGTGGGGTGACACGCATGCCCCGTTGTAGGAGCGAGCCTGCTCGCGATGGTCGTCAACGATGACGCTGGAAACCTGACGCCCCGTGGCGCTCTCAGGTCCATCGCGAGCAAGCTCGCTCCTACAGGGAATCGGTGTGGTCACCCTTGCATTGCGGTCCAGTGTAAAAACCGCATCCGGCCGCCACTATTGGTGCGTGTAGCCCCCTCGCTAAAGAAAACCCCTAGACCCACACCGGTAACCTCTGAGCGCATCCCGCTGTGCGAGCAGGTATAAAACGCCATACTGCAAATCTCTGCCGCCAGGGGCCGTGCGATGTACCAGCCAAAACCGAACGACTTTTATGCGCTGATCGAAGCCATGCCGCTGTGCATCATTCTTCATGACGCGCACACCAAGGAGATTCTCTGGGCCAACGCCGCTGCCCTGGCGGCGTTGGGCTTTACCCTGGAGGAACTGACGCCGCTGAAGGCCTCCGACATGACCCGCGATGCGCCGAAATACCGGCGTTCCATAGGTTTGCGCTGGCTCGAAAGGGCCGCGCGCACCGGGCAACGGACCATCGAGTGGTGCTATCGCTCCAAGCAAGGGGTGGAGATTCTTTCCGAGGCGGTGGCGACCCTGGTGCACCTGGACGGTCGCGATGTGCTGATGGTGCAGTTCCGTGACATTTCCAAAGAGGACAAGGTCAAGCGCGACCTCAAGCGTTTCGAGAGCCGCCTCAAGGCCTTCATGCAGGACCTGGCCGAAGGTGTGGCGGTGCTCGGCCCCGAGGGCGATATCGGTTTTATCAGCGACTCCGGCGCGCACCTGCTCGACAGCGAAGTGCAGCAGCTGATGGGCGAGAACTTCCTGGCGTGGTGCGACGACGCTTCGCGTCAGCGCTTGTTGCAACAGCTCGCCCATGAGACGCCGGAGCACGCGCCGTTCAACGTGCACTACAAGGTGCAGCGCCGGGACGGCGAATGGCGCTGGCATGACGCAACCTGCCGCTACATCGAGATCGAGGACGATCTGGTCGGCCATCTGCTGCTGTTCCGCGACGTGACCGAGCAGGTGCAGGCCGAAGAGGCGCGGCGAGTCAGCGAGCAGAAGCTCGAGTACCTGGCGCGCTACAACGCCATGGGCGAAATGGCCGTGGCCATCGCCCACGAGCTGAGCCAGCCATTGGCGGCGACCCGCAACTTTATTGAAGGCGCAGTGATTCGCCTGGGCAACACGGGGGAAACCGATCAAGGCGTCGCCTGGGGCTTGCAGAGCGCCGTGCGACAAATCGAGCATGCCTCGGTGATCATCAAGAGCGTGCGCGATTACGTGGTGAAGCTGGAGCAGACTGAAGAGCTGGTCGACCTTAATGAGCTGCTGCGCGAAACCCGCTACTTCATCAGCCTGCGCGCCGATCCGAGCCTGGTACGCGTGGAAATCGTCGCCGCGTCCGAACCCCTGCGGGTGAGTTGCGAGAAGGTGCTGATCGGCCAGGTGATCCTCAACCTGGCCTTCAACGCCATTGAAGAAATGGCCGACCTGCCCACTGAACGACGCCTGTTGCGTATCCACGCCAGTCGCGAGAACGATGTGGCCCTGGTGCGCATCGAAGACTGCGGTCGCGGCATCCAGGCCCAGGCGCAGGAGAAGCTGTTCGACGGCTTTTTCTCGTCCAAGGTCAGCGGCAATGGCATAGGCCTGGCGCTGTGCAAGAACATCATCGGCCGGCATCGTGGCGATATCTGGGCGCAAAACCTGGAGCCGTGCGGCGCGGTGTTTACCTTCTCTCTTCCCCTCGCCAATCCCGCCTGACCTGCACCACTACTGTGGTCTGACATACACAAATCCTGTGGCGAGGGGGCTTGCCCCCGTTCGGTTGCACAGCAGCCGCAAAACCTGCTGGCACGGTGTGACTGGCAAATGCTGGGGCCGCTTCGCGACCCAACGGGGGCAAGCCCCCTCGCCACAAATGCAGCTTCGCCCTTCCCACCTCTGACGCCAGTCAAACCCCCGCCTTATCAGATTGTGCAGCCAGTTTCATGACACTGGCACAGACACACAAACACTTGGCAGGCAGGGCAATTCTCCCAATCTCGGGGCACGGCAGAATCAAAGGGTAAAAATCTGCCAAAGCACCCGCGATCCGCGTTACCAACAATTCAGGAAGTTCCCCTTATGCGAACAAACAGGATCTCCGTACAGTCAGCGCTAGGCCTGAGCCTGCTTGTACTCGGTTTGAACAGTGCCCGCCGGTACGATTGGGCAGACCGTTCTGGCGTTTCCACCCGAAGCTCACCGCGCGTTTGTCATCGACGTCGAGTTCGACAGCTTTGTGGCTGGCCGCGTGACTGTGGTCGACCCGGACCAGAAGCGCATCCTCGGCATGGTGCCGACCGGCTTTGCCGCGCCGTCGACCCTCAGTCACGACAAAAAAACCATTTACAGCGCGGACATCTGGTATTCCCGCGGAACCCGTGGCACCCGCACCGACGTGCTCACCGCCTGGGACAGCTCGACCCTGTCGCCGGCCTGGGAAGTGCTGATTCCAAACAAGCGCGCCGAATCGCTGACCCAGCGTTATGCGCTCAAACCGAGCGGCGACGACAAGTTCGTCTACGTCTACAACTTCACCCCGTCGACGTCGGTGACCGTGGTCGATACCCAGACCAAGGCGGTTACCACGGAAATCGCCATCCCCGGTTGCGTGCTCAATTACCCGGTCGGTAACCGCCGCTTCGCCTCGCTGTGCGGCGACGGCAGCCTGCAAGTGGTGACCCTCAACGATCAGGGCCAGGAAACCGCGCGCAGCCGCACGCCGTTCTTTGATCCGAACGCGGAAAAACTGGTAGAGCGCGCCGTCAACGTCGGCGACACCTACTACTTCACCACCACGACCGGCACCGTACGCCCGGTGGATTTCGCCGGTGATGCGCCGAAGGTCCTGCCGTCCTGGTCGCTGGTGTCCGACGAAGACAAGAAGGCCGGCTGGGCGCCGGGTGGCTGGCAGATGATGGCCGTGGCGCCAAAGCTGGACCGCCTGTACGTGCTGATGCACGACGCCCACGAACCGATGAAGTGGGAAGACCCGAGCCCGCTGATCTGGGCGTTTGACCTCAAGACCCACAAGAAGGTAGCGACTCTGGAAGCCCCGGTTCCGGTGTGGAGCATGCAGGCAACCGGCGACGACAAGCCGTTGTTGCTCGGCACCGACGTGGAAGGCGGTTTGCAGATTTTCGATCTGAAGACCAACAAGCTCACCGGCAGCATGCCGAAAGTCGCCAAAACCGCGACTCAGGTCCTGAGCTACTAAGAGGTTCGGCCATGCATACAGATCCGATCTTCATCATTGCCAGCGCCATCGCCATTGCGGTGTTGCTGGCCAGCGCCGCGACCCACAAGTTGCGCGCGCCGGCCCGCTTCGCCCGGCAACTGGCGGACTATCAACTGCTGCCCGAGGCGCTGGTGCGCCCGACGGCACGGTGGGTGCCGCTGTTGGAACTGGCCATTGCCTTTGCCCTGCTGGTGCCGGTCAGCCGTGGTTACGCCGCATTGAGCGCCGCCAGCCTGTTGGCGCTGTACGCCGCCGCCATCGGCATCAACCTGTGGCGCGGTCGCGCGGACATCGATTGCGGTTGCGCCGGTCCCGACCAGGCACAGCCGCTGCGTCCGGTGCTGCTGGCACGTAACAGCGCACTGATAGCGCTGGCGCTGGTGGCCAGCGTGGCGCCGGTTGCCCGCGACCTCAACCTGTTCGATGGGTTCGTGACCCTGGCTGCCGCCGCGGTTGCGCTGCTCATCTACGCCGCCGCCGATGGGCTGCTGGCGAACTCCCCTCTTCTGCTCAAATTGATTGGTAGGTAACCGAAATGGAAGGCTTGATTGTTTCCAACGTTCTGCTCTGGGTGCTGCTGGTGGCCGTGGCGTTTGTCGTCATGGGCCTGGTGCGGCAGATCGGCGTGCTGCACGGTCGTCTCGCCCCGGCTGGCGCGCTGATGGTCGACAAAGGGGTGGCGGTCAATGAACCCGCGCCGCAAGTCACCGCCAGCGACCGTCACGGTCGTGCGGTGAACTTCGGTTACGCCGGCGAGAAATCGCAACTGCTGTTCTTCCTCTCGCCGACCTGCCCGATCTGCAAGTCGCTGCTGCCGGCGATCAAATCCATCGCCAAGGAGCAATCGGACCGCCTCGATGTGGTGTTCGTCAGCGATGGCGACATGGACGCCCAGCAAGCGCTGATCCGCGAACACAAACTCGAAGACGCCACCTATGTGGTCGGCCCGGAAGTGGGCATGACCTACCAGATCGGCAAGCTGCCGTACGCCGCGCTGATCGACAAGGCCGGCACCCTGCGCGCCAAAGGCCTGGTCAACTCCCGTGAGCACCTGGACAGCCTGTTCGAAGTCGAGCATTTGAAGCACGCCACGTTGCAGCAATACCTCAATGCCCAACCGCACACCCACGATCACGACCACAGCCACGGCCATAGCCACTGATAAGGCAGGGAGACCTTTATGAAACTGCTGGATCTGTTGTTTGAGCGTTCGTCCCGCCGTGTCGCCGACACCACTTCGCGCCGCAAACTGCTGGCACGTATGGGTTCGCTGATGGTGGCCGGTGCCGCCCTGCCACTGCTGCTGCCGCTGGACCGTACCAGCAAGGCCCTGGCCGCGGAGCCTGCGCAGGCCGGTGACCCGGGCGATCCGAACAGCTGCGACTACTGGCGCTACTGCTCCATCGACGGCTTTCTGTGCAGCTGCTGCGGTGGGTCGGTGACGTCCTGCCCTCCGGGCACCGAAGCCTCGCAAGTGACCTGGATCGGCACCTGCCGCAACCCGGCCGACGGTAAGGACTACATCATTTCGTACAACGACTGCTGCGGTAAGCAAAGCTGCGCCCAGTGTGCCTGTACCCGTAACGACAGTGAGGAACCGGCCTACCGCCCGTTCAACAATAACGATGTGAACTGGTGCCTGGCCGCCAAATCGCACATCTACCACTGCACTGTTTCGGTCATCCGCGGCGTCGCCGTTTAAAGAACGCGCTTTGCGCCGGTTGCCCGCACAATCGGCGCTTTTTTTCTGTGGCTGCTTTTGTTTTTTTACTGCTTTGAGTGTGTACCTGTAGGAGCGAGCTTGCTCGCGAAGGGCGCCAACGATAACGCGGGCTATCTGGTTGAACGCGTCGCCCTTGCGTTCTTCGCGAGCAAGCTCGCTCCTACAACAGGTGCCAAACTGGTCATCAGCGGAGGTTTCTAATGCGTAGGTTGATATCGCTCGGGCTTGTCTGCGCCCTGAGCGCCCCGCTCGCTTTCGCCCGGGCCATTCCCGACCCGAACCAGCATCACGCGCCGGGCAATGAATCACTGCAAACCCCGATTGCCCAGGCCGGTTACAGCGTCGGCGTGAACTACCAGCTGCAATGCGCCGGTTGCCACCTGGGCGACGGCACGGGTTCGGCCGCCAACAAAGGTTTCGTCGGTAACTTTCTGAAAGTGCCCGGTGGCCGCGAATTCCTCGTGCGAGTGCCGGGCATGTCGCAGTCAGCGCTGAACAACGCACAACTGGCGGACCTGCTCAACTGGCTGTTGCGCGAAGACGGCATGGCGGGTAGCAGCATGCCGGCTGATTATCAGCCTTACACCGCCGAAGAAGTCATGGCATTGCGCGCCAAGACCATGCTCAACCTGCCCGGCACCCGTGGTGAGTTGATCAAGGCCATGCGTGCCCAAGGCATCGCAATCGATGACGGAATGAATTACTGAGTACAATGTGCCCCGCCCCGCTTCAACATCAACCGCCCGGACGATGGACGCGTTGACGGCAAATAAGTAACGTAACCGGTGCTGTTTTCGAACCTGGAAAATCGAAAAGGGAGTTTGCATCGTGACCGAAGAGACAAAAACCAAGGGACCAGCTTCGTACTTCCCATCCATTGAAAAAAAGTACGGGCAGCCGATCAGCCATTGGCTGGACCTGCTCAAGTCTGTCAGCGACAAGAAACACATGGAGATGGTGGCCTGGCTCAAAACCGAACACGGTATGGGCCATGGTCACGCCAATGCGCTGGTTGCCTATCATCTGGCAGCCACCAAAAGTGCCTAGCCACGGGTCCATCCTTTGTTGTGCTATCGGTGGTGCCGGGTAAAACCGGCTCCACCGTAAATCTTCTGTTGCCCTATCCTTTCATCCAACCCATCACGCCGGACATCGACCATGTCAGCCCCCGAATCCATCCTCCTCGACAGCTGGCACCACAACGCCCGGGCCTGGATCGACGCCATTCGCAGCGGCACCATCGAAAGCCGCCTCAAGGTCACCGACCAGGCCATCCTGCTGGCGGTGCTGGGTCGCCAGCCCGAGCGTGTGCTCGACCTGGGTTGCGGTGAAGGCTGGTTGTTGCGTGCGCTGGCAGACCGGGCCATCGATGCGGTCGGCGTGGATGGCGATGCGACGCTGGTGGAGGCGGCGCGAATGGCGGGCACTGCGCGGGTGCATTTGGCGAGCTATGAACAACTGGCTGAAGCGAAAGTCGACATCGGCCGCGACTACAACCTGATCTGCGCCAACTTCGCCCTGCTGCATCAGGACATCATCCCCCTGCTCGCCGCCATGAACACCCTGCTCGCCCCGGGTGGCGCGCTGCTGATCCAGACACTGCACCCGTGGGCGGCTGCGGCGGGCGACTACCAGGATGGCTGGCGGGAAGAGACCTTCTCTGGCTTCAAGGGGCAGTGGCAGCCCATGCCATGGTATTTCCGCACCCTGTCCAGTTGGCTGAATGCACTGGACATGGCCGGCTTTACAGTGGCCGGCTTACAGGAGCCACAGCACCCGCAAAGCCCCGTGCCGCAGTCGTTGCTGTTGGTGGCCGAACCACGGCGCTGAGTGGCTTCAATATCGCACACAGTTCTGGCACCCACCGAACATCCCCGTGGGAACGGGCCAGCTCGCGATGAGGCCACAGGTTTCAGTGGTGCACCCAATACAGCGTCAGGCCCACTCTTTACGCAGCTGACGCGCAGCGTTGACCATGTGCACCAGCGCCGCTTCGGTTTCCGGCCAGCCGCGTGTCTTCAGGCCGCAGTCCGGGTTGACCCACAGGCGGTCGGCGGGAATGCGCTTGGCGGCCTTGCGCAGCAGGTTGGCCATTTCCGAGGAGTCCGGCACCCTTGGCGAGTGGATGTCATACACGCCCGGGCCGATTTCGTTCGGGTACGCGAAGGCTTCGAACGCGTCCAGCAGTTCCATGTCCGAGCGCGAGGTTTCGATGGTGATCACGTCGGCATCCATGGCGGCGATGGACTCGATCACATCGTTGAACTCGCTGTAGCACATATGGGTGTGGATCTGGGTTTCGTCGCGCACCCCGGAGGCGCACAGGCGGAACACTTCGGTCGCCCAGTCCAGGTAGTGCTGCCAGTGCGCCCGGCGCAACGGCAGGCCTTCGCGGAATGCGGCTTCGTCGATCTGCACGATCTTGATCCCGGCGGCTTCCAGGTCCACCACTTCATCACGGATCGCCAGTGCCAGTTGACGAGCCTGCACTTCGCGGGTCACGTCTTCGCGGGGGAACGACCACATCAGCATGGTCACGGGACCGGTCAGCATGCCCTTCATTACCTTGTCGGTGAGGCCCTGGGCGTAGCGGATCCACTCCACGGTCATGGCATTCGGACGGCTCAGGTCACCGAAGATCACCGCCGGTTTCACGCAACGCGAGCCGTAGCTCTGGACCCAGCCGAAACGTGTGAACACATAGCCGTCAAGTTGCTCGGCGAAGTATTCGACCATGTCGTTACGCTCGGCTTCACCGTGCACCAGCACGTCCAGGCCCAGGTTTTCCTGCACTTGCACGGCGTGACGGATCTCACTGTGCATCGCTTCGGTGTATTCGGCTTCGGTCAGCTTGCCTTGCTTGAACGACTGGCGAGCCAGACGGATAGACGCGGTTTGCGGGAACGAACCGATGGTGGTGGTCGGGAACAGCGGCAGGTTCAGGCCGGCGCGCTGTTTCTCGATACGCCGGGCAAACAGCGAATGACGCTGGCTGTCCTTGGCGGTGATCGCCGTAACACGCCCCTGTACGGCCGGTTTGTGGATGCGTGGCGACGCAGCACGGCTGGCCTGCACGGCGCGGCTTCGAGTCAGCGCTTCCAGCACCTTCGGCGCTTCCGGCTCGTTGACGGCCAGAGCCAGCACCGCGACTTCTTCACACTTCTGCACGGCAAACGCGAGCCAGCTTTTCAGTTCGGTATCGAGCTTGTCTTCACGCCCCAGATCAACCGGGCTGTGCAGCAGCGAGCAGGATGGCGCGACCCACAGGCGATCACCCAGACGCTCATGAGCATGCTGCAGGGTGGCCAACGCGTTTTCCAGGTCGCAGCGCCAGACGTTACGGCCGTTGACCAGGCCCAGCGACAGCACTTTGTAAGCCGGCAGGCGATCGAGGATGGTCGGGTACTGCTCAGGTGCACGCACCAGATCAATGTGCAGGCCGTCCACTGGCAGGTTGGCGGCCAGGCCCAGGTTCTCTTCCAGGCCACCGAAGTAAGTGGCGACCAGCTTCTTCAACGGGTCACGCTGAATCAGGTTGTAGGCCCGTTCAAAGGCGTTTTTCCAGTCCTGCGGCAGGTCGAGCACCAGGATCGGCTCGTCGATTTGCACCCACTCGACGCCCTGTGCCGCCAGGCGCTGGAAGATCTGGCCGTACAACGGCAACAGACGGTCCAGCAGCTCCAGCTTGTCGAATTCGACGCCCTTGGCCTTGCCCAGCCACAGGTAAGTCAGCGGGCCGATAATCACCGGCTTGACGTTGTGCCCCAGTGCGCGGGCTTCCTCGACTTCTTCGAACAACTGATCCCAGCCGAGCTGGAACTGCTGATCGGCGCTGAACTCAGGGACAAGGTAGTGATAGTTGGTGTCGAACCACTTGGTCATTTCCTGGGCATGCGCGCCGCCGCAGCAACTGTCGCTCACACCGCGCGCCATGCCGAACAGGGTTTGCAGGCTGGCCTTGCCATCATGCGGGCGGAATCGCTCAGGGATCACACCGAACATCAACGAATGGGTCAGGACCTGGTCGTACCAGGCGAAGTCGCCGACCGGCAGCAACTCGATGCCGGCCTTTTTCTGCAAGTCCCAGTGGGTCTTGCGCAGGTCGCGGCCCACGGTGCGCAGACCGGCTTCGTCGAGTTCGCCCTTCCAGAACGCCTCTTGAGCCTTTTTCAGTTCGCGGTCGCGACCAATGCGCGGAAAACCAAGGGAATGGGCCACAGCCATGTCAAATAACTCCAATACGTTCGATGGGAGTCATTGTCGACAGTGTCAGCGAGTGAGACAAACTCATTTTAATCGTGATGATCACAAGTTCCTCTCATGATCAGAAGCACTGCGCAACCGGCGCTGGATGGACATCTGATTCAAGGCGCTCGCCCGTGGCGTGTGCGTAAGCCGGGCGTCGATGGCATCATCACCCGCTACGAAGTTTTCGATACCCGCCCCCTCCCTCTGATCGGCTAAGGAATAGTCCCGATGCGTATCAAAACACTGCCGGCCTGTGCCACGACGCCCTGCCCGGACGCCAAAGCACAGACCGCCGGGATCAGCTCATGACGGCCATTTTCCGGCCGCGTCCGACGTTGATCTTTTTGCTGATGTTGCTGGTGCTGGTGTTCTGGCTGTCACTGGCCCTCGGGCCGGTCAGCCTGCCCCTGGGCGATACCTTGCTGGGCGGGATGCGTCTGCTCGGGTTGCCATTTGACGGTGGTGACACGCAGCAGGCGGAGTTGATCCTCGGGCAGATCCGCCTGCCGCGCAGCTTGCTCGGCATCGCCGTGGGGTCGGTACTGGCGTTGTCCGGCGTGGCGATGCAGGGGTTGTTCCGCAATCCCTTGGCCGATCCGGGTCTGGTCGGTGTGTCCGGCGGTGCTGCGCTCGGTGCCGCCCTTGCCATCGTCGGCGGCAGCCTGCTCGGGGGCTTGCCGCCTGCGATCGAACCCTACTTGCTATCGGTGAGCGCCTTCGCCGGGGGCTTGATCGTCACGGCGGTGGTGTATCGCTTCGGTCGCCGCAACGGGCAAACCGACGTTGCCACCATGCTCTTGGCGGGCGTGGCAATGACGGCCATGGCCGGTGCCGGGGTCGGGCTGTTCACCTACCTGGCCGACGATGCCACCTTGCGCACCCTGACGTTCTGGAACCTGGGCAGCCTCAACGGTGCCAGTTACCCGCGCTTGTGGCCGTTGCTGATCGTCACCCTGGGCGTGGCGTTGTGGTTGCCCCGCAGAGCGGCGGCGCTCAATGCATTGCTGCTGGGTGAGTCGGAGGCCCGTCACCTGGGTTTTGACATCGAGCGGATCAAGCTTGAGCTGGTGTTGTGCACAGCGCTCGGCGTCGGCGCGGCTGTCGCAGCCGCCGGGCTGATCGGTTTCATCGGCCTGGTGGTACCGCATCTGATGCGCCTGCTGGTCGGCCCGGATCACCGGGTGTTGCTGCCCGCGTCGTTGCTGGCCGGTGCCAGCCTGCTGTTGCTGGCCGATCTGGCGGCGCGTTTGTTGTTGGCGCCAGCCGAATTGCCAATCGGTATCGTGACTGCACTGATCGGCGCTCCGTTCTTTCTTTATCTGCTGGTGCGAGGACGCTCCTGATGCTGCGGGCAAACAACCTGCTGGTACGCCGTGGCAAGCGCACGGTACTGACGAACATCGATATCGAGTTGCGCCCCGGTGAAGTGCTGGGAGTGCTGGGGCCGAACGGCGCCGGCAAAAGTACCCTGCTCGCCGCATTGTGTGGCGAACTGGCGACCAGTGAAGGCAGGGTCAGCCTCGACGAGCGTCCACTCGCCGACTGGCCGGGACAGGAACGGGCCAAGCGCCTGGCTGTGCTGCCGCAGAGTTCGAGCCTGAGCTTTGCGTTTTCGGTCAATGAAATCGTCGGCATGGGTCGCTTGCCTCACGCCAGCGGCCGCGTGCGCGATGCCGAAATCGTCGCCGAGGCGCTCAAAGCCGCCGATGCGCTTCATCTTGCCGAACGCAGCTATCTGGCCCTGTCCGGCGGTGAACGCCAGCGCGTGCATCTGGCGCGGGTGCTCGCTCAGCTCTGGCCGGGTGCCGAGGGGCAAACCCTGCTGCTCGATGAACCCACGTCGATGCTCGATCCGCTGCATCAGCACACCATTTTGCAAGCCGTGCGTGACTTCGCCGAGCGCGGGGTTGCCGTGCTGGTGATTCTGCACGACCTCAATCTGGCCGCCCGTTACTGCGATCAACTACTGTTGTTGCATCAGGGCCTGCCCCACGCCTACGGTCCACCGGCAGAAGTGCTGACCACCGAAGCGATGGCGGTGGTGTATGGACTGCAAGTACTGATTCACCAGCATCCGGAACGCGGCCACCCGCTGATCATCGCGCGCTGATGCCGCCCCCTCCTCTGTCATCGAAGGGGCACCTGTCCAATAAGGAAAACCGATGCGCTTTCTGTTGCTCTGTGCATTCAGCCTGTTGGCTGCCTGCCAAATCCATCAGGTCACACCACTGCCGACGCCGATTGCCCCGCACGGCCGTGATCACGCCGACCTCGGAGTCATCCGCGAACTCGCCACGGGCCGTACGCTGACACCGCAAGAACTTGTCCAACGCCTGGCCGTTGTGCCTCGGGTATTGGTCGGTGAACAGCACGACAACCCGGACCACCACGCTCTGCAATTGTGGCTGCTGCGCGAACTGGCGACACAACGCCCCCAGGGCAGCCTGCTGATGGAGATGCTCAATCCCGACCAACAGGCCAGGGTCGATGCCGCACAAGCGGTGACCCGCGCGGGCCAGCCACCGACCGATGCGTTCACGGCGCTGGCCTGGCAGGCCAATTGGGACTGGAGTGTTTATGGCGCACTCGTCACCTACGCGCTGCGGCAACCGTATCCGCTGCTGGCGGCGAACATGGACCGCACGCAGATCATGCAGATCTATAAAAAGCGCCCGGTACTTACGGGGCAAGCGTCCACCACCCAACAGGTACGGGCGACCTTGCTGGACGACATCCGCGAATCCCATTGCGGCCTGTTGCCCGAAGCACAGATGCCGGCAATGCTCGCCGTGCAACAACAGCGTGACCGGCGCATGGCCGAGCGCCTGATGGCCGCGCCGACGCCTGCGTTGCTGCTGGCAGGTGCCTTCCACGTGCGCAAGGATCTGGGGGTGCCACTGCACCTGAAGGACCTCGGTGCCGGTGAAGGGAATGCGGTGCTGATCCTGTCCGAAGCGGGCAAGGCCGTGACTGCCGAGAATGCGGATTACGTGTGGTACACCGCCGCGCAACCGGAACAGGATCATTGCGCGCAATTGCGTCGCTGAACCCGACCGAAATATTGTGGTGAGGGGGCCTGCCTTCAACCTCCTGCGCGACACTATGTCACGCCTGTGCGCCGGTCCAATGGTCGTATCCATCCCTCCGGCACCGGCACAGTTTGTTAACATCCCCGCGATTTTTTCGTCTGTACAGTCATCACGCTGTCATTTCAGCCTGTTCAACAGGATGCTTTTTTTCATGAGTACTTTGTATACCCGCCGGACTGTCCTGCAAGGCATGGGCCTGTTGAGCCTGGGCCTGCTCGCCGGTTGCGACGACAGCAGCAAGCTGTCGTTCAACTACGGCAAGGACCTCAGCGACAAGATCATGGGGCGTAACTTCAAGCTCAAGAACCCTGAAGGCGAAACCAGGATGCTGGGCAGCTATCGCGGTCTGATGCCGATGGTATTCTTCGGTTTCACCCAGTGCCCGGCCGTGTGCCCGACCACCCTGGCCCGCGCCGCGCAGGCCAAGAAGCTGATGGGTCGCGATGGCGAAAGGCTGCAGGTTATCTTCATCACCCTGGATCCTGAACGCGACACGCCAGAGTTGCTCGACAAGTACGTCAAGGCTTTCGACCCGAGTTTCGAAGCCCTGTACGGCACGCTTGAAGAAACCGCCGCCACCGCCAAGGAGTTCGGCGTGTTCTTTGAGAAGGTCCCGAGCGGCGATACCTATACCCTCTCCCATACCGCGACCAGTTTTGTTTTCGACTCCCGGGGCAATCTGCGCCTTGGGCTGTCCGCGTCCCTGACGGCCAAAGAGTGCGCAGAAGACCTGCTCACCGTGATGGAGGTTTGCTGAAATGAATGCCCCGCAGGCAAGAAACCGCTTCGTGCAAGGTTGCAAGCAACTGGCACTGGGCTTGTCCCTGGTCGGCCTGGCCTTTCAGGTATCGGCACAAACCCGGGTCGACGACGCCTGGGTCCGCGCCACCGTGGCCGGCCAGCCGTCGAGCGGCGCCTTCATGACCGTCACCGCCAGCAGCGACAGCAAGTTGCTGAGCGTGCAGACACCGGCTGCCAAGCTGGTGCAGATTCATGAAATGAGCATGAAAGACGACGTGATGAAAATGCAGCAGGTGCAGTCCGTTGCGCTGCCGGCGGGTAAAGCGGTGAGCTTCGATCCCCACGGTTACCACATCATGCTCATGGACCTGACGGCCCAGATCAAGGAAGGCGACAAGGTGCCACTGACCCTGACCGTGGAAGACGCCAAGGGCAAGAAAGAGTCGATTCAGGTTGAAGCCGTTGCCAAGGCGATCGGCACCATGGATCACAGCAAGATGATGCATGATCACAGCAAGATGAATTGATTGCTCCATCAGTTAAAACACAGGACCTGTGGGAGCGAGCTTGCTCGCGATGAGGCAGGCACATTCGACATCGATGTCGCCAGACACTCCGCCATCGCGAGCAAGCTCCCACAGTTTGATCTTCAGTGAATACGAGTCCTTTTCAAGTCAACTCAAACGAGCTTGAGCACCACATTGATGTTGTTGCGCGTGGCTTTCGAGTACGGGCAGTACTGGTGCCCGGTGTCGACGATTTTTTGTGCGGTTTCACGGTCCAGCCCCGGCAGGCTGACATTGAGCCGCGCCTGCAGCAGATAGCCGCCTTCATTGGTGCCCAAATCAACCTCGGCATCGACGGCCACATCCTTGGGCAACGCCACTTTCATTTCCTTGGCTGCAACTTGCATGGCGCCGATGAAACAGGCGGACCACCCGGCAGCGAACAGTTGCTCCGGATTGGTTCCACCGCCACCCGCGCCCGGGGACGACAGCTTCACGTTGAGGATCCCGTCGGAGCTGCGGGACGCGCCATCACGCCCGCCGGTGGTGTGGGTTTGGGCGGTGTACAACACTTTATCGATCTGGCTCATGATGACCTCCTGATTGAGTTGTAAAAAACCGGTTTTCACCCCATCGGGTCGCTGGGGTGGTCAATCAATATAGTCGTCACAGCCCCGTACCGCGGTCGATCCGACCGGCGTCCGCTTTTTCTTTATTTACGCGCCAACTTGTACCTGACGCAGTCCTCATAAAAGCTCTGGCGTACAGCAGCCGGTTTGAATCGCGACGGACTGTCATAAGTTTGCTCTGTAATGCCAAGTGCCATCATGCGCATCCAGGATTTTGCAAACTTGTAGATCTGGATTTTTTGGCGTGCGGCGTACAGAGAAACGCCTGAAAGCTTGAGTTCCTGTGCCCTTGCGGCGGTTCCTGCCCCCCAACTGCACATGTATTGATCATGGGTGGCCAGTTCTTTGGCTTGAGCCGAATGGGCTACACCCGCGATAACTAACGGCATTAACGCGATCCATGTCTTGCGCATCTTGACCTATCTAACTAGCAGAAAATGAACTAATTTTGCTGAGGATTTTTAAACTTGGGGGCCAGCATCGTGCCTTTTTTGCAAATTAATGCGAAAACGAGATGTGTGACGTTATTTCTTGCGAGTTTTCAATCCTTTGCTATAGCTAAGACTCTCAATCGCCAACTAAGTGAGGCAACGGAATGTCAGTCGCAAAGAAAATGAGTGTGGGGCAACTGACAATGTTGACTGCTGTCAACATGTTGGGCTCAGGAATTATCCTCCTACCGACGAAACTCGCGGAAGTCGGTGCAATTTCGATCCTCTCCTGGCTGGTGACAGCCACCGGTTCTCTCGCTCTGGCGTACGCCTTTGCGCGATGCGGGATGCTCAGCCGCAAGACCGGCGGCATGGGCGGTTATGCCGAATACACGTTCGGTAAAGCAGGTAACTACATCACCAACTACACCTACGGCCTCTCGCTTTTGATTGCCAACGTGGCGATCAGTATTACAGCGGTCGGCTATATTCAGGTGTTGTTCGGGATAAAACTCGACTCACTGCAAGTAGGCTTGGCCACTATTGCCCTGTTGTGGATCACCACCTTCGCCAACTTTGGCGGCGCCAGCATTACCGGCCGTATCGGTGCGGTGACGGTCTGGGGTGTGATTGCACCGGTGGTGCTGGTCTCAACGGTGGGCTGGTTCTGGTTCGACAGCAGTGTTTACGCCGCTGGCTGGAACCCCCACGACAAAGGTTGGTTCGAAGCGGCAGGCGCCTCGGTGGCAATTACCCTGTGGGCCTTCCTCGGCCTGGAATCGGCTTGCGCCAACACCGACGCAGTGGAAAACCCTGAACGCAACGTACCGATTGCAGTGCTGGGCGGCACCCTGGGTGCCGCGGTGATCTATATCGTCTCCACCAACGTCATCTTCGGTATCGTCGGCAACGAAGAACTGGTTGCGTCCACTGCACCGTTCGGCCTGGTCTTCGCCAAGATGTTCACCCCGATGGTCGGCGACATCGTGATGGCGGCCATGGTGCTCGCCTGCATCGGTTCGCTGCTGGGTTGGCAGTTCACCATCGCCCAGGTGTACAAAAGCTCGGCGGACACCGGTTACTTCCTGCCGATCTTTGCCAAGGGCAACAAAGCGGGAACGCCGATTGTCGGCATGCTGGTGCTGCTGGCGGCACAGACCGCGCTGGCGCTGCTCACCATCAGCCCCGACTTGAGCAAGCAGTTCGATACCCTGGTCAACCTCGCGGTGGTCACCAACCTGGTGCCGTACATCCTGTCAATGGCCGCGCTGATGACCATGCAGAAAGTCTCCAACGTGCCGGAAGGCAAGGCAATGGCCACCAACGTCATCGCCCTGATCGCGGCGGCCTACAGCTACCTGGCGCTGTACAGCTCCGGTGAACAGGCGCTGATGCTGGGCGGCGTTGCCACGATCGTTGGTTACACCCTGTTCGGCTTCGTCAACAACCGTCTTATCCGCCTCGAAGCGCTCAACAACAGCGTACCGACGCAAACCGTCAGCGCGCAGCACCTCACTGCCGAGCCAGTGCCGGTCAACAACCTGAATTAACTCTGGAGGATCAATCATGACGGAATATAAACACTCGCTTACTGGTCAGCAGTCCCCCGGACAAGCGAACGGTGTTTGGCCGTGCCCTGGATCAACTGGTCCAGGACGTAGAGGGACGTGGTGTCAGCGTACTGGCCTCGGAAAGCCTCACCGATGCCGCCTCGATCCTGCGCTCGGACCCTGCCATTCAATGCGTGCTCATCCGGTGGGAAATGGACACCAGCGAAGGCCACGCCGACTGCACCAAATTGCTGGTCAAACTGCGCGAGCGCAACACGCGAGTGCCAGTGTTCCTGATCAGCGACCGCACCACCGCGTCGAGCATTCCGTTGCTGGTCATGCAACACGCCGACGACTTCATCTGGCTGCCCGAAGACACCTCCCGTTTCCTCAGCGGGCGCATCCTGGCGGCCATCGAACGCTACCGCCAGGCCGCCCTGCCGCCGATGTTCGGCGCGCTGGTAAAGTTTGCCCGCAGCTATGAATACTCGTGGCACACCCCAGGCCATGCCGGCGGCACGGCATTCCTGAAGAGTACCGCAGGCCGGGCCTTCTACGAGTTCTTCGGGGAGAACCTGCTGCGTTCCGACCTGTCGATCTCGGTTGGCGAACTCGGTTCGCTACTCGATCACAGTGGCCCTATCGGCCAGGGTGAACGCTATGCCGCCAAGGTCTTCGGCGCCCACCGCACGTACTACGTGACCAACGGCTCGTCGATGTCCAACCGCGTCATCCTCATGGCCAGCGTCACGCGCAACCAGATCGCCCTCTGCGACCGCAATTGCCACAAGTCCGCCGAGCACGCGATGACCCTGTCCGGGGCGATTCCGACCTACCTGGTGCCAACCCGCAACCGCTACGGCATCATCGGCCCGATCCTGCCGCAGACCCTGAGCGCCGAAGGCGTGAAAGCCGCCATCGCCAACAATCCGCTGGTCAAGCAAGGCATTGACCCGACGCCGGTACACGCCATTGTCACAAACTCGACCTATGACGGCCTGACCTACAACGTCACCCGCGTCGAAGAACTGCTGGGCGAAAGCGTGGACCGTCTGCACTTCGACGAAGCCTGGTACGGTTATGCGCGCTTCAACCCGCTGTACAGCGGACGCCATGCCATGCACGGCAATCCGGCCGATCACGACAAGTCCAAGCCGACCGTGTTCGCCACCCAGTCGACCCACAAATTGCTGGCTGCCCTGTCCCAGGCCTCGATGATCCACGTGCGTGACGGGCGTAACCCGATCGAACATGCGCGCTTCAACGAGTCGTACATGATGCACGCCTCGACCTCGCCAAATTACGCAATCATGGCGTCCTGCGACGTCAGCTCGGCGATGATGGAAGCACCGAGCGGGCAGATCCTCACCAACGAGTCGATTGAAGAAGCCATCAGCTTCCGCCAGGTTCTCTCGCGCATGCACAACGAGATGGCGGGCAAGAACGACTGGTTCTTCACCTGCTGGCAGCCGCCGACCGTACAGGTTGGCGCAGCGGCCGTGCCGTTCCATGAGGTCGACCCGGCTACACTGAAAACCGATCCGAACTGCTGGGTCCTGCACCCGAACGCGGTATGGCACGGCTTCGGCGACATCGAAGACGGCTACTGCATGCTCGACCCGATCAAGGTCTCGGTGCTCAGCCCGGGCATGGGTGACGACGGCAGCCTGCTCGCCTCCGGTATCCCCGCTTGCGTGGTCACGGCGTACCTGGGCCGTCAGGGTATCGTGGTCGAGAAAACCACCGATTTCACCATCCTGTTCCTGTTCTCCATCGGCATCACCAAAGGCAAGTGGGGCACGCTGCTCAACGCCCTGCTCGACTTCAAGCGTGACTATGACGACAACGCCGAGCTCGAGCGGTGCCTGCCCGACCTGTACAACGCCAACCAGCATCGCTATGCCGGCATGGGCCTGAAGGATCTGGCCGACGAAATCTTCGCCGCCATGAAGAAACACAAGACCACCGCCAACATGTCCCAGGCCTTCGGCACCCTGCCAAAAGCCGAGTTCAGCCCGGTGGAGGCCTACGAGTAACGACATCGAGCTGGTGACGCTCAACGAAGCCGCCGGACGCCTTGCCGCGACCGGTATCGTGCCGTATCCACCAGGCATCCCGCTGCTCATGCCGGGTGAGAACGCAGGGCCTGCGGACGGTCCGTTGCTGGCGTATCTCAAGGCACTGGAAGCCTTCGACAAATCCTTCCCCGGCTTCACCCATGACACCCACGGGATCGAAGTCGAAGATGGCGTTTACCGGATGCTGGTACTGAAGTAAGACAAGCTGGCTCACCGCTCCCACATTTTCAGATCGCTTTCACACCAAATCCCTATGGGCAAACTCGATCACAGCGCTCTATGATTGATCCCCATGACCACCACCGCTGCGATCCGCTCACCTTGCCCGCCCGGCGCCTGCGACTGCGGGCGTGACCCGTTGCTGGAAACACCAGGGGCGGACCTGCGCATTCTGTTTCTGACCCGCAATGAAGAAAAACGCCTGATCGAACGTCTTGAGAACCTGCAGAGCCTGAGCGATCTGGAGCACCTGCAACGGCGCATGCTCGAACAGTTGGGCATCCGCGTGGACATCGCACCCGGTTTCAACGAAGTGCGCACCATGCGCGGCATCGGCATCCAGATTGGCGAACTGCCGGGGCTGTGTCGCAAGACCCGCGCCAACATCCCCGCCGCCATTCGCCGGGCCATGGAAAAGCGCCCGGAGATCGCCTACGAACTGCTCAATGCCAACGACCTGTTGCGTGACGCATGATGAAGCTTCTTCTCGAACTCCCCCTCACCGACGAGATTCTCACCTCATTCGCCCTGGCCATCGGGGCCGACCTGCAGGGCTACCGCAACCACATTTACCGGGTGCTGAATTTCCATGGAGCCCTCAGTGGGACCGATGGCCTGCCCCCGGCCGCCGTCCAAATCGCGGCGGCATTTCATGACCTGGGCATCTGGACCGATGACACCCTCGACTACCTGCCGCCGTCCATTGCCCTGGCCACCGAGTACCTCGACAATCAGCAACGAGCGGAACTCAAAGATGAAGTCAGCGCATTGATACTTGAGCATCACAAACTACGCCGGTATCACGGCGCCTACGCTGCCAGCGTCGAACCCTTCCGCCAGGCCGATCTGGTGGATGTGTCCCTGGGCCTGGTGCGTTTCGGCTTGCCCCGCAGCTTCATCAAAACCGTGCAGTCGACCTTTCCCGATCACGGCTTTCACTCGATGCTGATGAAGCTTTCTTCGCTCGCCGCTGCGCCCGCTGCCCATGTTTCGCTGGTGAAACAGACCTCTGTTACCCCCTCGAAAATGCAGCGAAACAGAATCGGTAGTCATACATGAATCGCGGGACACTGCTATGCCTTCCTTGGGAGATTTTGCGATTTCAGTGCAACTCGCCTGAAACGCTGACTTTCTGATTATCCAGTACTGGATATTCCGCCATTCAAACCTACTCTCTTCGCGGGGGTACCGAAATTCCATGACGGTTAGGGGCTCGTCTCGATGTACTCACGCAAGAACGCAGGAGTTCGACAGGAACCGGACAACCTTCTTCTCGAAGTTTGCGATTTGCAGTCTGCGATGGCGTTACCTGGCCTGACCCTGGCCGCTGAAAAGGCCAAATAACAACCGAATCCACGGGTGGCCGGTGCAGTCCACCCGTATTCGAAATGGACAATTGCCGAGGGGTTCCAATGCCGACAAAAACAGCAGCCCTGCCCACCTCTGCGCTACTTGCCCTGTGCTGCCAGCAAGCCTGGGCCGGCGGCATCATGCTCTATGAAATCGGCACCGATAACGCCGGCCTGGCCAACGCCGGTGCCCAAGGCCCCTCGACCATCGCCAGCAACCCCGCGGGCATGAGCTATCTGCCAGGCACGCAAATCACCGCCGGCTTGCAGGTTCTGTACGGCGACCTGAGCTTCGACCGCGATTCCGGCTCCAACACCCCGGGCAGCGGCAGCGGCAACGCCCTCGATCCGATTCCCGGTGGCAGCTTCTTCATCAGCCATGAACTCGACGAACATTGGAGCGTCGGTTTCGGCCAGTACGGCGACTTCGGCCTGGCGGTCAATTACGACAACGACTGGTCCGGCCGCTACTTTGCGCAGAATTCCAGCCTGCTCGGCCTGTCGCTGGTACCGAGCGTGGCTTATCGCTTCAATGAGCAGTGGTCAGTCGGCCTGGGCATCAAGGCCATGTACGGCATGTTGAAGGCAGATACGGCTATCGACCGCTCCCCTTTCGGCTTCACTGACCGCTCTGACGGCCAATACAAGTACCGGGACAACACCTGGGGCTATGGCGCCAACTTGGGCGTGATCTATGCCCCACAACCCGGCACGCGCATCGGCCTGACCTACACCAGCCAGGTCGACCTGGACTTCAAGGACCGGCTGGACGTCAAGGGCGACGGCCGCCTGCTCGAGCGCGTCAACAACACCGATACCAAACTGGACTTGAAAGTGCCGCAAACCGTCACCCTGAGCCTGTTCCAGCAACTGGACCGGCAATGGGCGTTGCTCGCCTCGGCCAACTGGCAGGATTGGTCGGAGTTCGGCGACATCGCCGTACAGGTCGACACCACGGCGTTTGGAGCGCAGTCGACAACAGTCGACGCCGGCTTCAAGGACACCTGGCACCTCTCCCTTGGCGCGCAATACCAGGCCACCGAGCAGTGGTTGTGGAACGTCGGTGTGGCCTACGACAGCAGTGCCGTCACGGACAGCAACCGCAGCGTGGTCGTGCCGATGAATGAATCCTGGCGCATTGCGACAGGAGCCACCTATGCTCTGAACGAGAACACTGATGTCAACGTCAGTTGGGCCATGGTCTGGCTCGGCGACATGCCGGTGGACCAAGCCAAGTCCGTATCGGGTAATCGAATTTCCGGTCAATTCGACAATGCCTGGATTCAGTCTATAAACGGAAACATGAGCTGGCGATTTTGATATCTTGTAAACACAAGAATGACGATTTAAACCAAGGAGTAAACACCACTATGAATCTGTCCCGAAAACTGCTCGTCGGCGCTACGCTGGCCAGCCTGTTGCTAGGCGGCTGCACCTCGAAAGTGACGGAGAAGGAGCAATATTCAGGCTTCCTGTCCAACTACAACAACCTGCAGGAAGTCGAAACGCCAAGCGGCGGTACCGCGATGCGTTGGGTCAGCCCTGCGTGGAACCCGAATGCCTATGACACCGTGGTGTTCAACAAACTGGAGCTCTACCCGGCCCCCAAACCCGATGAACGTGTCAACCAGCAGACACTGACCGACATTCAGAACCACATGACCAGCAAGGCCAAGGCTACGCTGGGTCAGAAATACCGCGTAGTGACCAACAGCTCATCCGCACCGGCGGGCTCCCGCCCCCTGATCATGCGCGCGGCGATTACCGGGGTGAACGCCGAGAACGAAGGCATGAAGTGGTATGAAGTGGTGCCCATCGCGGCCGTGGTCGGGGCAACCCAGGCAGCCACCGGTCACCGTGACCAGGAAACCACCCTGTTCATCGAAGCCGAGTTCGTCGACGCCATGTGGCCAAAGTGGTGCGCAAGGTGTTCGGCACCGAACTGAAAAACGAAAGCCAGCAGATTACCGCCAAAGACTTCAAGGCGGCGATCGACAAGCTGGGTACCGACTTCCAGGCCTTCCTCAAGTAAGAACAGGTTGCTCGCGTAGGAGCTGCCGCGGGCTGCGATCCTTTGATCTTCAGGTTATTGAAACCATAAAAAGGTCGCAGCCTTCAGCAGCTCCTATCGGCACAGTTCACTTCTTCATCCTCACCCACCGACGCATCTCGGCAGTGATCGCTTGCCGGGTTTTGGGCATGTCCACGCCGAGCTTCTCCCCCTGCAACTCGAACTTGGTCGCCCCTTGGCCCAGGCTTTGGCGAGACCGTTCTGGGGAGTCCAGATGCCCCATTCCCAGACGATCACCTCGCCCACGCCGTAATGCCCCTCGGGTATGCTTCGCGCCAGGACGTTGAATGCAAACGTCTTCTAACGAGGCAGAGCACGCGAGTGGCGCAGTAATTCAATCGGCGTTGAAAATGCCCGGACAGACGGGCCATGGGCGCGCCACCCGGCTGGCGCTTCGGGGCCTATACTTCGCTGGTGCAGTCTCATCCCCCGGAGAGCAGCCATGCGCAGGGTTCACATCATCGAAGCCGGAAATCCCCCGGGGCCGGTCAACGTCGTGGGTGAAACGATCACCGTCCTGGCCGGCGGGGATCTGAGCAAACCGTTCGAGATGCACATCCAGAAAGGCATACAAGGAGGCGGGCCGCCGCCACACTTTCATCCCTGGGACGAAGCGTTTTACGTCGTTGAAGGTCAGGTGGAAGTGACCGTCGAAGGCAAAGCCACCACCGTCCTGGCCGGTGGCTACGTGCATATCCCCAGCGGTTCGATTCATGCCTACAAGAACGTCAGCCCCACTGCGACAATGATCGGTGTGGTGTCCGATCCACGCGGCGGGCAGTTCTTTACGGCGCTGGATCAACTCAAGGTACCCGAGGACCTGCCGCGGATCTTGCAGATAGCCGAAAGCTTCGGGGTGACGTTTCTGCTGCCCAAGGCGATTTAGGCCGCACCGCCCTTGGCCTGCTGCTCCAGGTGCACTTGCAACTGCGGGTCGATCTGCAACGCCGCGGCCAGTTCATCCAGATAGTTGCGTTCGGCGTCCTGCTGGTCGTCCACCAGCATGACGCTGGCCAGGTACATTTCCGAGGCCATGCCGGGGTCGGTGGCCGACTGCGCGATGTCATAGGCATCCAGTGGCTTGGCGACCTCGTCGTCCAGCCATTGCTGCAATTGCGGATCGTCGGTGTGACGGCCGATTTCAGTGCTGATCATCTGCTTCTCGGCGTCATCGATGCGGCCATCGGCCTTTGCCGCGGCAATCAATGCCCGCAGGATCGCATGGCTGTGCTCCTCGGCCTCCGGGCCGGCCAGCAAGTCCACGGTCCGTGGCGCTTCCTGCGGCGCCGAGGCCTGACTGCGCTGCCAGGCCTGGTACGCCTGGAACGCCATCATGCCCAGGGACGCCAGCGCCGCATAATTGGTGCCGCCAGTGGAACGACTTTGCGGTGCACCGCCCATCGGCGAACCGCCGCCAAGCAAACCACCGAGCAAACCGCCCAACCCTGCGCCACCGCCGCCAGCACTGGTACCGGCCCCCCCGCCCAACAAGCCGCCGAGCAATCCACCCAGGTCGCCGAGACCGCCCTGGGCCGATGCGCCACCCTGTCGCGCCATCGAGCCCTGGCCGGCGCGCAGTAATTGTTCGAGCAGATCGCTGGTGTTCATGACGTTTGTCCTCTTGAAGGGCGTTTATCCAGTCAGGCAACGATAGCCCCCGCAGGCGAATGTGCCAGCACCGTTGGGCTGACCCGCCCGCGCTATCCTGGATTCGTCCGGGGTATTTTCTTGCGCCGCAGCTAAGATTCATGGGTGGTGAACCTTATTCCCGGATACCCGGTCGATACCTGCAACCCGACCCGGTTTGCCACCGCCCGTACGCGAGGTGACAACTGGCTTGCTTCATTCACTGGAGAACGCCCCTGTGATTTCAACCCTGTACATCGCCAGGCTCAAAGCATGGGGCGCCCATGGTTTTACCGCCACTGGCGTCGTTACCGCTTTCCTCGCCACCCTGTCCCTGCTGGAAAACCAGCCGACCCATTGCCTGCTGTGGCTGGGTGTCGCCCTGATCGTTGACGGACTGGACGGTGCGCTGGCACGCAAGGTCAACGTGCAGTCGGTGTTGCCGAGTTTCGATGGCTCCACCCTCGACCTGGTGATCGACTACCTGACGTACGTGTTTATCCCGGCACTGTTCATCTATCGCTATATCCCGTTGCCGGACTACACCTTGCTGCTGAGCGTGTCGCTGATTCTGGTGTCGTCGCTGTTCTGCTTCTGCAACGTCAACATGAAGAGCAAGGACAACTATTTCCAGGGCTTCCCCGCCGCCTGGAACGTGGTTGCCCTGTGCCTTTACATCATTGCCCCGTCGCCGTGGATCACCTTTATTACAGTCATTGGCCTGGCCCTGCTGACCGTCACCCGGATGAAATTCCTGCACCCGTTTCGCGTGCGCCGGTTCATGCCGATCAACATTGCGGTGACCGCCATCTGGTTGCTGTGCAGCCTGTCACTGGTGCTCAACCATCCGCTGATCAACCCGTGGGTGATGGGGCTGTGGCTGCTGATGTCGGCGTACTTCCTGGGCATCTGCTTGTGGCGCACGGCGCTGGAGTGGTTCGACGAATCGAGGCTCAAGTAGCCATGGCGGTCCATATCGTTCAACTCGGCTCACCCCGTCGACCCGATGAAGGATTGCGCCTGGGCACGGTACGCCGCCCTCCCCGTGGCGTACCGAAAGCCGAATTCGCCCGTCGGGACTTTTATGATGTCTGGCAGCCGCTGCTGTCGCCCAGTGCGCAGTTGGTGGCCGAAGCCAAGGCTGCGCAAGATGCCAAGGCCTGGGAGGTTTTCCGGCGCAAGTTCAAGGCCGAGATGAGCCAGCCCGCTGCCAGTCAGTTACTGGATCTGCTGGCCGCGTTGTCCCATCAGACGTCCCTGGCCGTGGGCTGTTATTGCGAGGATGAAGCGCATTGCCATCGGTCGGTGTTGCGTGAGTTGCTGGCGGCACGTGGGGCAGAGGTTGTTTAGCTGGCATTGACACCGGCCCTTTGTAGGAGCGAGCTTGCTCGCGATCGCGGTGTATCCGCCACAGAAACTGCGACTGGAAGTCCATCGCGAGCAAGCTCGCTCCTACAGAGGTTATGCATGGCCACTCAACGCCGCGTAATCACCACCTCCAGGTATTCACTCGGCACCACCAGCGACTTGTCGCCCGCCCGGTTCAACCGGTTGATCAGTTCGGTCAAGTCGGTCTCCAGGGCCTTGGCGTCATCCGCGGGCAGCGCGGCGAAGGCCTTGTGCACCGGCCCGTACCACTGGCGGAAGGTGTCGATGAAATGCGCCGCCGAGCGATAGCGGAAATTGAACGTGCGACGCGTCACCTGGAGCAGGAATTCACGCTCGTCGAAATGCTCATGCAGCCAGGCTTCGGTGCCCCAGCGTGAGGGCGGATTGGCACCCGGAGGGGGTGGCAGGTGCTGGCCAAGGGTCTTGAACATCTGGCCGACGAAACCTTCTGGCGTCCAGTTGGCCAAGCCAATCCGCCCGCCCGGGCGACAAACCCGTGCCAGTTCCGCGGCGGCTTTGGGCTGGTCCGGCGTGAACATCACACCGAAGGTCGACAGCACGGCATCAAAGCTGCCGTCGGCAAAGGGCAAGGCTTCGGCATCGGCGACCTGGAAGGAGACATTCAGCCGTTCTGCCCGGGCCCGTTCTTCGCCGCGTTCGAGCAAGGCGGCGACATAGTCGGTGGACGTCACCTGGCAGCCACGGCGCGCAGCCGCGAGGGTTGCGTTGCCGTTACCGGCGGCAACGTCGAGCACGCGCTCATCGCACAACAGGTCACAGGCTTCGGCCAGTTGCTCGCCGACGATCTGCAGGGTGGTGCCGATCACGGCGTAGTCACCGCTGGCCCAGGAGGCCATCTGGCGGTTTTTCAAGGCAGTCAGATCAATAGGTGTACTCATGGAGAAGGTCTCTGGGTTGAAACACGAGTCGGGCCTGGCGGGCATTCACTCCGCCGTTGTCGGATCGATGATGTTCATGACCTGGGAAATGCGATTGGCGGGAAACCCGCTCACTCGAGCGTGCTCCCTGATCTGCTCTTCGTTCGGCGAGATGTACACGCAGTAGAGCTTGTCACCGGTGACATAGCTCTGCAGCCACTGCACCTCAGGCAACTCACGCAACGCCCGGCAGGACTTTTGCGAAGCCGCTTTCAAATCCCTATCCGATAATGCTCCGGCGCCCTGGATCTCACGTTCAATGACGAACTTAGGCATGGCAACCTCTCTTTATTGTTCTTGATGGCAGGGCGGCACTCACCCTGTGATCAAACTATCGCCCTGACGGGCGCTGGCGTCCTGTCCGATCGTCGCCCAACCCTGCCCGATCGTCCGGAGATTCCACGTTGCGCGCCGAGGCGCTCACAATCAGAAATCCTTCCACGGGAAACCCCCAATGGACGCTCTGTCGCAGACCCTGCGTGTCGTGCATCTGGTCGGCGCGATCTTTATCAACGCCCGGTTCACCGCGCCCTGGTGCTACCAGTCGCCCAGCGCCGACACGGCGGCGCCCTTTCTTGAGCCCGATGCAGAACGGGTGGTGATCTTTCACCTGATCACCGAGGGCGAGTGCTACGTCGAACTGGGCGACGACCCGCCGCTGCTACTGAGTGCGGGCGACGTGGTGATCTTCCCCCAGGGCGATGCCCATCGCATGTGCTCCCGACCGGGATTGCCCCCGGCTACGGGTGCGCGACTGGATGCGGTGCTGGCGCGCCGGCCCCGGCAGTTGAGTTATGGCGGGGGTGGCGCGGTCACCCGGTTGGTGTGCGGTTACCTGGCGTGCGACACGCGCCTGGCGGGCATATTGCTCAAGGGCTTGCCGGCGGTGGTGCGGGTCAATGTGCGCGGTTCGAGCGCCGGTGTCTGGCTGGAGTCCTCCGTGCGTTATGCCCTCGCCGAAGCCCGCTCACCCCGCCCCGGCGGCGAAGGGGTATTGGCCAAACTCGCCGAAGTGCTGTTCATCGAAGTGCTGCGCCTGTACATGAACGAACAGGGCGAAGGCAGCACCGGCTGGCTGGCCGGCGTGCGTGACCGCATCGTCGGCGCCGCTCTCAACGCCTTGCACAAAAAACCCTGCCACGCCTGGACACTGGACAAACTGGCGCGCACCGCCAACACCTCAAGATCGGTGTTGGCCGAACGCTTCCAGCAACTGGTGGGGATGTCACCGATGCAGTACCTGACGCAATGGCGCATGTTGCTCGCCGCCAATCTGTTACGCAGCAGCAACAGTTCACTGACGCGGATCGCCGAAGAAGTCGGCTACCAGACCGATACCGCTTTCAGCCGGGCTTTCCGTCGCGAGTTTGGAGCACCGCCGGCAGCATGGCGGCGCGGACAGGAGAAAAAAATCATGGCCCACGGGGCAAGACCCGTGAGCCATTGATCGAGCAAGTTACGCCGCTGACGTGCCGGCCTTGGCCTCTTCCAGCAACTGCTGAATCATTTTTTCCTGAGTGTCGTAGCTGCCTTCACCGAAGTGGGTGTAACGCACCTGCCCCTTGGCATCGATCAGGTAGTGCGCCGGCCAGTACTGGTTGTCGAAGTTGCGCCAGATCGCGTAATTGTTGTCGATCGCCACCGGGTAGGTGATGCCGTATTCCTTCACCTTGGCCCTGACGTTGTCGATGATGCGCTCAAAGCCGTATTCAGGCGTGTGCACGGCCCGTCCTTTTCGTATTTCTTCGCCCACTCCTTCACGTATGGCAGGGTGTGCTTGCAGTTGATGCAGTCGAAGGTCCAGAAGTCCACCAGCACAACCTTGCCTTTCAGGGCCTCGTTGCTCAGGGCCGGCGAGTTGAGCCATTCCACAGCGCCGGACAGCGAGGGCATGGCGCCTTGGGCATCGCCCATGGTGCTGTCGGCCTTGACCTTGCTGACCAGGTAATCGACGACTTTCGGCACGGCTTCCAGCACGCCTTTCTCCACACGGTTGACACCTTCCGATGAGGTGTTGGCCAGCAACAGGTCATTGGCCCCCGTTGCAATCACCGCCGCACCGGCGAGCACCGCAACCCCGGCGCCACGGCGCAACCAGCCGGTGACCGGTATCGACGGCTTCAAGCGATTAACCAGGCCGCGCCCGGCAAAGATCAAGGTGCCCAGGGACAGCGCGCTGCCCGCGCCATAGGCCACCAGCAACAGACTGGTGCCAGCGTTCGCACCTTGCAGCATGGCGCTGGTGAGAATTACCCCGAGGATCGGCCCGGCGCAGGGTGCCCAGAGCAGCCCGGTGGCGACACCGATCATGATCGAAGCCAACGGCCCGGACATCTTGCGCGAGTCCGGGTCGATGCGATTGCCCAGCAGCACGAAAGGACGCGCCAGCCAGTCACCGACCCGGGCGGAGATCAGCGACAGGGCGAACAGCACCATCACCGCCAGCGCTACGTGGCGACCGGTGTTGCTGGCCTGTATCACCCACTCACTACTGACCACGGCCAGGCTGGAGACCAGGGCAAAGGTCAGAACCATGCCACCGAGGGTGAGCAGGATCGAGGAGCGTGTACGGTCGGCCCCGGCAAACAGGAATGGCACGACCGGCAGGATGCACGGGCTGAGGACGGTCAATATGCCGCCCAGGAAAGCGATGAGTAACATGGGATCACCTAATGCAAATTAGAGGGCAACACTAGGAGCGAGCCTGCTCGCGATGGCGTCCGGTCAGGCGACACATCGTTGACTGAACCATCGCTATCGCGAGCAAGCTCGCTCCCACAGTGGATCGGGGTGTTCTCAAGCCGTCTGCTCATCCAGCAACTGCCCCTGCGGCGTACGGCTGGAGCCGTCTTGCGCCAGGAAGCCCTGGGTGCTCTTCTCTGCTACCGGCGTGAGCTGGAAGCAGGTGTTGCTGGCGCAGGCGCTTTGCTCGACAGCGGCGTTGGCATGGGCCGCCGCACCGGCGACGGAAAAGACGATGGCGGTCAAGTAGCGGGAAACGTTGTTCATGATGTCCTTCCTGTTGCAAATGGATTTGGCGGGGGTTGATCGCAACACTCAGTTTTCCGAGTTGCAGTTGTTGGCGAATTTGCTGTAATCCAGCACCTGGGTTTTTGACTGAGCGTCGAGGTACGTCAGCCGCGCATTCACCACGCCGCAGGAAGGCGTAGTGTCCTCGGTCAGCGACACCACTTTCCTGATATCCAGTTGGGTGCCATAGGTGTAGGTTCTGGGAGCGACATCGGCTTCGGCACGGGCCGACAAGGTGCAGATGTTCAGTGCAGCAAACAGGCAGGCTGCATAAATGGCTTTGGTGTTCATGGCGGACTCCTCAAGGTTTCAACAGGTCAACTGTTCGTTGGGCCGAGGCGCTCTGGTTTGCCTCGATGGAACCTATTAAAAGCCTGCGAGGTATCTCGTCTGTGTCGGAAATCGGCGTGAATCAATCGCTGCGTATCAGAACGGCGCCTGGATACACAGTCATACAAAACCGCTGGAAATCGGCTTTTTTGCCTTCGTGTGTATCCGCAGGCAAGCCAGATACACTGCAATACAAAGGGCGGCAGGCGAGACCGCCCAGGCTCGATAGACTGTGTGGCATTCCCCATTTACCAGAGGTTTGGCCCAATGGATCACGTTGATCACATCCTCATCGTTGACGATGACCGCGAAATCCGCGAACTGGTTGGCAACTACCTGAAGAAGAACGGCCTGCGCACCACAGTCGTGGCGGATGGACGGCAAATGCGCGCCTTTCTGGAAACCACCCCGGTGGACCTGATCGTGCTGGACATCATGATGCCGGGTGACGATGGCCTGCTGCTCTGCCGCGAACTGCGCGCCGGCAAGCACAAGGCCACGCCAGTGCTGATGCTCACCGCCCGCAACGATGAGACCGATCGCATCCTCGGCCTGGAAATGGGTGCCGACGACTATCTGGTCAAGCCATTCGCTGCCCGTGAACTGCTGGCGCGGATCAACGCAGTGCTGCGACGCACCCGCATGCTGCCACCGAACCTGGTGGTGACCGAAGCCAGCCGCCTGTTGGCCTTTGGGCGCTGGCGCCTGGACACCTCGGCCCGTCACCTGCTCGATGAAGACGGCACCATGGTGGCCCTGAGCGGTGCTGAATATCGATTGCTGCGGGTGTTTCTCGACCATCCACAACGGGTGCTCAACCGCGATCAATTGCTCAATCTGACCCAGGGCCGCGACGCCGACCTGTTCGACCGTTCCATCGATCTTTTGGTCAGTCGTCTGCGCCAGCGCTTGCTCGACGACGCTCGAGAACCGGCCTACATCAAGACCGTGCGCAGCGAAGGCTATGTGTTTTCCCTGCCGGTGGAAATCCTGGGCGATCAATCATGACCCTGGCGCTGCATTGGCCTCGCGGCTGTCGCTGATATTTCTGATCGGCCTGATTCTTACCCAGGCGCTGTCCTTCGGCGCGCAGTACTACGAACGCTACGAGTCCTCGAAAAACACCATGCTCGGCAACCTGGAAACCGACGTTTCCACGTCCGTTGCCATCCTCGACCGCTTACCCGCCGATGAGCGAGCCGCCTGGCTCAAACAACTGGAGCGGCGCAATTACAGTTACATGCTCAATGAGGGTGCGCCGGGCACGCCCATCCGCACCGACATGCCCGATGCGCCCATTGCCATTGCCTCGATCAAAGACGCCATCGGCCACGATTACCCGATGACCTTTACCGACATCCCCGGGCCGAAAAAACATTTCCAGGTGCACTTGACCCTGGCCGATGGCAGCCCGCTAACCATCGACGTCCGCCCGGCGATGGTGCCGTTGTCGCCCTGGCTGCCCATCGTGTTGCTCGGGCAACTGGCGCTGATGGTGGCCTGCTCCTGGCTGGCGGTCAGAATCGCCATCCGCCCCCTCACCCGCCTCGCCGGGGCCGTCGATACCCTGGACCCCAACACCCATCCCGTACTCCTGGACGAAAAAGGCCCGACCGAAGTCGCCCACGCCGCCAAGGCCTTCAACGCAATGCAGGCACGCGTCGCGGCGTACCTGAAGGAACGCATGCAATTGCTCGCGGCAATCTCCCACGATCTGCAAACCCCGATCACCCGCATGAAACTGCGCGCCGAGTTCATGGACGACTCCAGCGAAAAAGACAAACTGTGGAACGACCTGAGCGAAATGGAACACCTGGTGCGCGAAGGCGTGGCCTACGCCCGCAGCATCCACGGCGCCACAGAAGAAAGCCGCCGCACCGACCTCGACTCGTTCCTCGACAGCCTGGTGTTCGACTATCAGGACGTGGGCAAGGATGTTCAGCTCAGCGGCAAGAGTGCCGCCGTCATCGACACCCGCCCCCACGCCTTGCGCCGGGTGCTGGTCAACCTGACGGACAACGCATTGAAGTTTGCCGGTGCCGCCGAGTTGCGGGTGCAAAAGCAGGCCGATGGCAACCTCTCGATCAAGATCCTCGACCGTGGTCCGGGGATCGCCGAGGAAGAACTCAAGCAAGTGATGGAACCATTCTACCGCGTTGAGAATTCCCGCAACCGCAGCACCGGCGGCACCGGGCTGGGGCTGGCGATCGCCCAGCAACTGGCGGTTGCGATTGGAGGCTCCTTGACCTTGAGCAATCGCGAAGGGGGCGGGTTGTGTGCAGAGTTGCAATTGCCGGGGCAGAAGGGTTTGTCTCAGGGGTGAGAATGCCGGACCAAGCGTACAAAATGGTCGGCTGACAGGCCGCCTTCGCGGGCAAGCCAGCACACAGGGGGGCGCCGTGATTACAACAACGACAAGGTGTAATTGATGATGAACCGGTTCTGATCCACGTTGCGCCCGGCATCGGTATTGGACTTGGCGTTACGCAGTGTGAACCCCACCCCCTTGAACGTACCCGATTGCAACACGTAGTCCAGGGTCATGTCGCGCTCCCACTCGGACTGGTCACTGGCGTTTTGCGCCTTGATGTCCGTGCCCTTCAGATACACGATCGAGGCTTTCAGGCCCGGCACGCCCAAGGGCGCGAAGTCGTAGGTGTATTGGCCGAAATTCGTCTGCTCGCCGGCCCGGGCAAAGTTCTGGATCATCTTGTCGGTGGGCAGGTAGACACTGCCGCCACCCGCCCCCTTGTCCACCAGGCTGCCCTGGTTGGGCTGGACGAAGTTGCTGCCATCGCCCACACGTTGATGCCCCACCGACACTGCGTGACCGCCGTGGCTGTAGGTGACCATCGCGGCCCAGGTGCTGTTGTCGATTTCACCATCGTTGTCATCGGTGTAGCCCGATACCCGATAGCCTTGCGCGCGGCCGGAGGCAGAGCTGTTGGCACCGCTCGACGTGGTACGGAAGTAGCGCAGGTCGGTGGTGAGCGAGCTTGCACTGTCGATGAACAGGATGTGCGTCAGGCCGAGGAAGTTCTGGTTGTAGAAGTCTTCCAGCTGCGCGAAGTAATACTGGGTCTTCAGGTTCCTGGCGAGGTTGTAGTCACCGCCGGCGTAGAAGAACTTGTTGCTGTCCTGCGTGCTGCCGGCGACCGACAAGCCTGTGCGGTCCGTCGAGGCGCGCCCTACCGCGTGCTCCAGCAAACCGCCGGTCAATGTCAGGCCATCGATGTCGTTCGAAGTGACCTGAGCGCCGGTAAACGATTGCGGCAACACACGGGCATCGTTCGCCAGAAGGATCGGCAATTTCGGCAGCAAGGTGCCGTAGCGCAATTCTGTCTTGGCCAGGCGCATTTTCGCCGTAGGGCCGAAGCTGCTCCAGGCATCGGCCGCGCCATCGCCGTCAGAGGGAATCATGCCGCTACCGACGTGGCGCCCCGCTCCGCTGTCCAGCGTGATGCCGAGCAACGCCTGGGCATCGAGCCCGAACCCCACCGCGCCCTGCGTAAACCCGGACTCATAGCGCAACACGAAACCCTGGGCCGCCTCTTCGGTTTTCGAGGGGGCAGCGCTGCCATCGCGATTGTCGCTGTTGAAGTACAGGGTGCGCATCGACAAGCTGGCCTTGCTGTCTTCCAGAAAGCCATGGCCTGCGGTATCGGCAGCCTGTGTGCACACCGAACTGGTGGCCAGCAGGACTGCGGTGGGAATCGCTCGTTTGAACATAGGGGGCTCCTGGGTGTTTCTTATCGTTATTTGAAGGTTTCACCGCCAGACAGGACCCGATTACCGCCCACGCAACAGCGCTCGATGAGTGACATGAGTCATCGGACGTTCGAGCTGAGGGTTGACTGACTGGCTTGTGAAACTCTTAAAACACTTCGAGAGGCTATTATCAAACGCGGTGAAAGTAGTTTTCGTACAGGGATAAGCCTTGTCGCACAGGGGTATGGACGATCACTGTTTTTGAATATCGGTGCGGCGGATTTTCATCATACTGACTTCATCGGCAGCGTTCGGTGGCTGCTGGTATGTCACTACAAGAGCAATGACCCATGAACGATCAAATCGAACTTTACGGCGCGAACACCGGCAACAGCCTGAGGGCCGCGATTGCCCTGGAAGAATCGGGCATCGCCTATACGGCACGCAGGCTCGACCTGTATGCACAGGAACACCGTGGTCCGGCCTTCCTGGCGCTTAACCCGGCCGGGAAAGTGCCGACCCTGATCGATCACGGCACAACTCCGGTGCTGGTCATCAACCAGTCCAACGCCATCATCCAGTACGCCGATTCCATTGCGCCCGGAAGGCTGGCACCGGCGCAACCAGGACCTGATCGCACCCGGGTGATCGACCGCTATTTCTTTTTCGTGACCGATGTCATCGCCCCCAGCCACGCCGCCTTTTTTCTGCACCAGGCGGGGCAGACCAAGGCGGCGGCGATCATCGATCTGCGCGTGATTGAACAGCTCACCTACTCGGAAAGTTTTCTGACGGACGATTTCATGGCCGGAGCGCAGTTCTCCATGGCCGACATTTCGGCCTTCACCATTGCCACGGCGTTCCGTGATCGGCTGGACTGGAAGGAGCTTGCGCAACTTTCACGCTGGTACGACGCGGTCGAAGCCAGGCCGGCGGTACAACGCGGCCTGAATGTGTTCAAGCAGTGCTGAGCGTTCGCCGAAAACAAAAATGCCCCATGTCGCCGGGCATTTTCTGACGAACACGAAACGACTTTGCCTCAGTCAGTGTAGCCGAACTTCACCGAAGGGCTTTCCTGCGACTGGCTTCGCGTAGCGAGGCAGTAATACAACGGACACGTCACCACCAGCCCCACCAGCCACGACAGGTCCGCGCCCTCCACCAGATTGGCATACGGTCCGACGTACAGTGAAGTATTGGCGAATGGCAGTTGCACGATGATGCCGATGAAGTAGGCAATGATCGCATGCAGGTTGAAGCGACCGTAGATGCCGCCGTCGGCCCGGAAGATCGAGGCGATGTCATAACGACGACGCTTGATCAGGTAAAAGTCGATCAGGTTGATCGAGGCCCACGGCACCAGCACCAGCAACAGCGCCAGAATCAGGCCGATGAACTGCGAAATGAAATTCGCCGAGGCTCCCAGCGCCACCACGCAGCAACCCGCCAGCACGATGCCCGACAACACCACGCGCACCTTGATGCTGGGCGTCCATTGGCTGGCGAAGGTCTGGATCGAGGTGATGATCGACAGCACTGCGCCATACAGATTCAAGGCGTTGTGGCTGATGATGTTAAGCAGGAACAACACCATCAGGATCGGCCCCAGCCAACCGGTGGACTGCTTGACCGCCGCCATCGCCTCGGTGCCTTCCGGGGTTGCCAGTACCGCCACGGCGCCGAAGGTGAACGACAGGATCGTGCCCACGGTCGCCCCCAGGTAGGTGGCGAAGAACGGACGGGTGATGCCGATATCCGCTGGCAGGTAACGCGAGTAGTCCGACACATACGGCGAGAAGCTGATCTGCCAGATGATGCCCAGCGACACCGTGGCCAGCCAGCCGGACAGGTTGAACCCGCCGCGAGTGAAGAAGTCCGCCGGCAGATCATGGGCGAAGATATAGAGGAAACCGGCGAGCAAGGCACTGCCCATCACCCAGGTGCCGATGCGGTTCAGGGTATGGATGAAGCGATAACCGATCACCCCGATGGCCGTGGCGCTGAGTGCGCCGATGAGAATGCTGGCCGGCACCGGAACCGACGGCGCAATGCCGACAATCGATTTGCCTGCCAGCACGATGTTGGAAATGAAGAAACCGATGTAGATCAACGCCGCGAAGAACACGATCAGCAGCGCGCCATAGCGGCCGAACTGACCACGGCTCTGCACCATCTGCGGGATGCCCATGCACGGTCCCTGGGCCGACGCCAGCGCAATCACTACGCCGCCGACCATGTGCCCGAGGGCAATCGCCAGCAAGTTGAGGTGGAACACCTGGACCACCATGGCGCCGGTGACGATGGGCAGTGGCGCGATATTGGTGCTGAACCACAGGGTGAAAAGATCGCGGGCCTTCCCGTGGCGCTCTGCGAGTGGCACGTAGTCGACCGTGTGATTCTCGATCAACGGGTCTTGCCGGGACATCTGGGACATGTGCATGAACTCGAGTTTGTCTGTTCTTATCTTTGTATGAAGCCAAACCGGGGGACTCTCTGGCCACCCCTCAGATGAAGACCATATTATGGTATTCCAAACTTTAAACAAGACTGATCCGGTCTTTGAACAAGCATCTGAACCGGTATCCCGTCCGTTCCACACCAGTGCTGGCTAGCTTAAAGCCAAGCAATCATTGGGTTTCAGACGAAAGCCTTACGTTTATCGGTTCACCTAAAAAGACCTTGCAATCGATGTATTACGGTATACCATCAGACCTATAAACACATAAAAAGCGTCACACCACCCGAGGACCGTCCAATGATCGATGCCGCCATCTACAAACAAGTCATGGGTTCGTTCCCGTCCGGAGTGACCGTGATCACCACCCTGGATGACGACGGGCAAATCGTCGGCCTGACCGCCAGCGCCTTCAGCTCGTTGTCGATGGACCCGGCTCTGGTGCTGTTCTGCCCCAACTACAGCTCCGATTCCTACCCGGTCCTGATCAAGAAAAAACGTTTTGCCATCCACGTGCTTTCCGGCGGCCAGCAAAGCGAAGCCTATGCCTTCGCGCGCAAAGGCAAGGACAAGGCTCAGGGGATCGAGTGGACGTTGAGCGAGCTGGGCAACCCGATTCTGGCCAATGCCACGGCGGTCATCGAATGTGAGCTGTGGCGCGAATATGAAGGCGGTGACCACGCCATCATGGTCGGCGCGGTGAAAAACCTGATCGTGCCCCGCCAGAGCAGCGGGCCACTGGTGTATTGCCACGGCAAGATGGGCGCCCTGCCCGTTCTGGCCTGATTCCTCTGATATCACCGCTCCCACACGGGGTTAGCGTTAGTCGCGAAGAGAAGTCATTTGCGAAAAATATGTATTATGGTATACCAATAATCAACAGGCCCGCGATCGACTGGCCGACAACAATAGATCCGAGGTAAGCGTCATGAAGTTTTCCCTGTTCGTACACATGGAACGTTGGGACGAAAGCGTCAGCCACCGCCAGTTGTTCGAAGACCTGACCGAACCGAGGCCGGTGGTTTCAGCACCGTGTGGATCGGTGAACACCACTCCATGGAATACACCATCTCGCCAAGCCCGATGCCGCTGCTGGCTTACCTGGCGGGCAAGACCACCACCATTCACCTGGGCGCCGGCACCATCATCGCGCCGTTCTGGCATCCGCTGCGGGTGGCCGGTGAATGCGCGTTGCTCGATGTGATCAGCAACGGACGCATGGAAGTCGGCCTGGCCCGTGGCGCCTACCAGATAGAGTTCGACCGCATGGCCGGCGGCATGCCGGCCTCCTCCGGTGGCCAGGCGTTGCGGGAAATGGTTCCGGTGGTGCGGGCATTGTGGAACGGTGACTACGCCCATGACGGCGACATCTGGAAATTCCCGACCTCCACCAGCGTACCCAAGCCGATCCAGCAGCCGAACCCGCCGATGTGGATCGCCGCCCGCGACCCGGACTCGCACAACTTCGCCGTGGCCAACGGTTGCAACGTCATGGTCACGCCGTTGATGAAAGGCGACGAGGAAGTCCTCGACCTGAAGAACAAATTCCAGGCAGCGCTGGACAACAACCCGGGCGTGCCGCGCCCGCAACTGATGGTGCTGCGCCACACCCACGTGCACACCGCCGACGATCCGCAAGGCTGGCAAGTCGGGGCCAAGGCGATCTCCAAGTTCTATCGCACCTTCGATGCCTGGTTCGGCAACAAGACCACCCCGGTCAACGGCTTCCTCGCGCCGAGTCCGGAAGAGAAATTCGCCGGTCGCCCCGAGTTCGAACTGGAGAGTCTGCACAAGACGGCCATGATCGGCACCCCGGAAGAAATCATTCCGCGTATCAAGTACTACCAGGAACTGGGGGTCGACGAATTCAGCTTCTGGTGCGATAACAGCCTGCCCCACGCGGAGAAGAAAAAATCCCTGGAGCTGTTCATCAAGCACGTGGTGCCAGCGTTCCGCTAATTGCGCCGCCCTGCTCCCCGGACGCGAAGCCGGGGGGAGGCACACACCTCAACTGTGGGAGCGAGCTTGCTCGCGATGGACGCCAACGATAACGCGGGCCATCTGAATCACCGCGTTGTCCAGAGTTTTTCGCGAGCGAGCTCGCTCCTACATGGGTCGATTCCAATGATGACTGGTCGCCTCCCATCACTCGCCCTTCCCTCCGGCGCCGCGCGGGCTTACCTGCGCGGTGAATGGACCGCTTCGCACCTGCATTTCAAGCGCCTGCGCGCCAGCGTTTCGGCCAAACAGAACGGTTTCTGGCAAATAGTTCACTGAGCCCACCCGAACAGCCAATCACGCACCCCGCGTCTCGCCATTGCATGGCGCGTACGGTGCATCGTGTTTCGTCTTGATCAGGTTTGCCCAATGAACAATAACAACGCGCTGTTGATCATCGACATGCAGCAGGAGGACGGCTTCGTCCTGGAAAACTTCGACACAGTGGCTACCAATACCGCCACCCTGCTCGATACCGCCCGCCGTCAGCGGATGCCTGTCATCTATACCCGCCACATCAATCAGGCCGACGGCAGTGACCTGCCCCACGGCGAACCTCTGGCCGCCGACGGTGGCCCCGGCAGTTACCGCGCCGGCACCCGCCAAGTGGAAATCATCGAGTCGCTGACGCCGCAGCCCGGTGAATTGATCATCGACAAGGGCCGTTACAGTGCCTTCCACCGCACCGACCTCGATGCCCGACTCAAGGCAATGGAGGTCGACACGCTGATCGTCTGCGGCGTGTTGACCGACGTCTGCGTGCTGACCAGCGTGTTCGATGCCTTCGCCCTGGGTTATCGCGTGCGCCTGGTCAGCGATGCCTGCACCACGACCACCGAGGCCGGGCATTACTCGGCCCTGCTGATCATGGCCAACTGGGGAAATCCTCACCACGACCGAGTGCCAGCGCGCCCTGCAACAGCTCGATCACATCAGCCTGATCCCCGAGCAGCCGGACCTGTTTGCCCACCAGCCCCATGAGCTGCAAAGCACCATCGCCCGTCTGCAATCCCACCTCGTCCGGACTCAGGAGTGATCGCCATGCAAGTCGAAAAAAGAAGCATCGATTTCATCCCCGAAACCGAACGTCACGGCAAGCCGGGCTCGCTGTTCTACATCTGGTTCGGCGCCAACATGAACATCACCACCATTGCATCCGGCGTGTTGCCGGTGGTGATGGGACTCAACCTGTTCTGGAGTGCGCTGGCGATCATCATCGGTTCGTTGCTGGGGGCGATTTTCATGGCCTCCCACTCGGCCCAGGGACCGAAGCTGGGCATTCCGCAAATGATCCAGAGCCGGGCACAATTCGGCGTGTTGGGGGCGGTGTTGCCGCTGCTGTTCGTGATGCTGATCTACCTGGGTTTCTTCGTCAGCAACACCTTGCTCGCGGCCCAGGCGCTGGAGTCCGTCAGCCCACTGCCGATGTCCGGCAATATCTACCTGATCGGCGCGTTGTGCTTCGTCGTCGCGCTCTATGGCTATCGGTTGATTCACCGCTTGCAGAAGCTGCTGTCGATTCTGTCGCTGGTGGTGTTCGTGGCCGCCACGGTGCTCGCCTTGCAGTTGCCGATCCCGGCCGAACAATGGCTGCCAACAGGCTTCTCGCTGTCGAAGTTCCTGGTGGCGGTGAGCATTGCCGTGACCTGGCAACTGTCCTATGCACCTTATGTCGCCGACTATTCGCGCTACCTGCCGAGCAACACGCCCACCGCCCAGGTGTTCTGGTACAGCTACGCCGGCACGGTCAGCGGCGGCGCGTGGATGATGATTCTCGGGGCAATCCTGAGCGTCGGCATCGGCGACTTTTCCAGCAACGTCGGCGGGCATGTCGCCGGCCTGTTCGGCGCTGGCGCGGTGCTGCTGTTCGCCTTCATCGTCTACGGCCAGGTGTCGATCAACGTGTTCAACCTGTACGGCGCGTTCATGTCGACCATCACCGTGATCGAACCTTTCGCCCGGCTCAAGGTGACCCCGCGGGTACGCGGTCTGTTCATGCTGCTGATCAGCCTGGTGGCCACGGCCCTGTGCACCATCAGTCAGGACGACTTCATCAGCTTCTTCCTCAACTTCATCTTCTTCATGAGCTACTTCCTGATCCCGTGGACGGCGATCAATCTGGTGGACTACTACTGCCTGCGCAAAGGCCAGTACCGGATTGACGACATCTTCGACTTGAACGGAATCTACGGGCGGGTCAACCGGATTGCCTGCGGCAGTTTCCTGCTGGCGATTGCCCTGGAAATTCCGTTCATGAACACCACGCTGTATGTCGGCCCTGTGGCCGCGGCGCTGGACGGGGTGGACCTGGCGTGGATCGTCGGGTTGCTGGTGCCGGCGCTGAGTTATTACTGGCTGATGAAGCTCGGCAAGCGAGCGCTTGTGGCAGAGTCCGCATAACGAAGATCTCCTGTAGGAGCTGGCTTGCCAGCGAAGGCGGCTTGTCTGACACACCGCGTCGTCCGGTTCGCCAGCAAGCCGGCTCCTAGAGGGTTGGTCGATCTTTTGATATGCATAAACCGTGGTCGTGGACTTGGCGCCACATTGATCGCCATAAGCTGAAAGCAGAAGATCGTAGGGTCCTACGTAGGAGTGGCGTACTCCAGTGGAGTTGCCGAAGGTTCGGGCCGCGTTCGGACGATATTTTTGATCCTCTACTCGGGCTCAACCCGAACGGATAGACGACATCGAAAGAAGCGCCACCGCTTAACATCGAACAGGTCGTAAAACATCCCACAGACCAAGCGGGTCGACACCAAGACGCTTCCTACGTCACCACCAGAAACATCCTATATCAACCTTTTTTACCTTCCTGAAAGCTGCCCAGCGTTTGAACGAGGGTGGCAACGAAGCCTCCCCGTCCGCTTCAAAAGCCAAGGGAGGCCTGATTTTGTCCAACACACCGCGCACCTTCTTCGACCACAGCCGCCACAAACTACAGATCGATGGCCTCGACACCCACCTCGACGTCCTCACCTTCGAGGGTCATGAGTACCTTAGCCAACCCTACCTCTACCGCATCGAATTCACCGC
>LNAP01000303.1_pt1 | contig 56041 bp, 50 predicted proteins | sample 602601 | NCBI WGS metagenome assembly LNAP01 (sample SAMN02440304, study PRJNA202911) | soil metagenome | biome: Subtropical and temperate rainforests or woodlands; isolation source: soil samples (1 kg each in a 20% v/v slurry with milli Q water) were... ...
CCGGTGCGGCCAAGCCGGTGAGCCTGCGCGACAACAATAGCTACTCGGTAATCTTGGGCGTGTTCCACAACGCAGGCTACGACCAAACGGTGACGTTGGCCCAGGTGTTCTGGATGAAGGAAGCGCAGGGGCAACCAGCGCGGTTCTTTCTCTTTCTGGGTGCGGAGCGTGCGCTATCGATTGCTGCTGACTTCGCACATTTCGGATCGGACATTGCCCAATTGCGCAAGAAGCTGCGCGGGCTGGGCGCTGAATTGCACGACAGCTTTCCTCCCTACGCGGCATGGTTCCGTCGGCGCTTCGGCATTGAAAACGATCAGGCGCTGGAACTGTTCCACCAGACGGTGTCGATGAAGTCGGTAGGCAACCTGACGGACTTCGTGCGTAGCCATATGCTTGAACCTTTCGAGGTTGGCCCGCGCCTGCAAGCCCTGATCGGCCATTTCGATGATCTCAACCGCGCCCATCAAGCCGTGCTGAAAACCCAGCAGCAGGTTGAATTGCTCATGCCTTTGATTGCAGACTGCGGCCGCCACAGCGTATTGACAGCTGAGGTCGACAGTTTGCGTGGGTGTCGGGACAGTCTGCGGCCCCACTTTGCTGGCCTGAAGCTTGGGCTTATCGACAAGCGGCTGGGCTCGCTGGCGGAAGAATGGGCGCGTGTGGATGCCCAGGTACAAAAACTTGATGCTGCGCATGAGGCGCAAGGCCAGCAAGTTGATGAACTGAAGCAGTCCATCAACGACAACGGCGGCGACCGACTGGAACGCCTTGCCGTCGAGATTCGCAAAAAAGAGCAGTTGCGGGATACACGCAAAACCAAGGCCAGTCGTTATGGTGAGCTGGCTACTGTGCTGGGCGAGCCGCTGGCAACAGATACCGCCACCTTCGCCGCGCAGCGCGGCAAATATCAAAGCTGGCGAGAGGAGGCACGCAACCGAGATGCCGATCTGCAGAACGCACTGACTGAACATGGCGTCACCTTGCGTCAGGGCAAACAGGAGCACGAGCAACAGAGCTTGGAGATCGACAGCCTCAAGCGTCGGCGCAGCAACATCGATGACCAGCAAATCCAGATCCGCGCCGCAATGTGTGCGGCACTGGGCCTGAACGTGGATGACATGCCGTTCGCTGGTGAATTGATTCAGGTACGTGACGATGAGCGCGATTGGGAAGGCGCGGCCGAACGTTTGCTGCGCGGCTTCGGCCTGGCGCTACTGGTACCGGATGTTCATTACAAGGCCGTGGCCGAATGGGTAGATGGCGCTCATCTGCGTGGCCGCTTGGTGTACTTCCATGTGCGGTCACGCAAGGCTGCTGAACTGCCGGACCTGCACCGTGACTCCTTGGTTCGCAAGCTGGCCATCAAGCCCGACTCCCCGCACTACGATTGGCTGGAGCGCGAACTTGCCCATCGGTTTGACGTAGCCTGTTGCGCCACGCAAGAGCAGTTCCGCCGCGAGACCCGCGCCATCACCCGAGCGGGCCAGATCAAAGACCCGAGTGGCCGACATGAAAAGGACGATCGCCACCGCATCGACGACCGCAGCCGCTATGTTCTGGGCTGGAGCAACAGCGCCAAGATCGCGGCACTGGAGGCTAAGCGCCACCAACTTGAAATGCAGCTCGGTGAGGTTGGCAGTCAGATCAGTGTCATCCAGAAAGAACGTGTTGGACTTGACAACCGTCTTGATGCGCTGACCCGCCTTGAGGAATTCACGGCCTTCGATGAGCTGGATTGGGCCAGTGTCGCCACCGAGATTGCACAACTAGTGGATGAGCGCAGTCGGCTGGAGTCGGCCTCGGATGTGCTCAAACAGTTGAACGACAACCTGCGCACGTTGCAGAAGGCACAGAAGGAAACAGGGGAAGAACTGCAGGCCGCGCGTGAGAAGCGCGCCAAGGTGGAGCAGCGGTGCTCTGACGCGCAAGAGCTTCGTCAGCAAACCGATGTGCTGATTCACGGTGTTGTCGTCGACGATGCCTTGGTTACAAAGCTCGAAGCCATGCGCGCAGAAGCGTTGGGCGAACACCAACTCACTGTTGAGTCCTGCGATAACCGCGAGCAGGACGTGCGCACCTGGCTGCAGGCACGGATTGACGCCGAAGACCTGAAGCTCAAACGTCTGGCAGAGAAGATCATCAAGGCCATGGCCTCCTTCAAGGAGACGTTCAAGCTGGAAACGGCCGAGATGGATGCCAGCCTTGAAGCGGCCTTTGAATATGAAAATCTGCTGACGCAGTTGAACCGCGACGACCTGCCGCGTTTTGTTGCGCGATTCAAGGAACTACTCAACGTCAACACCATCAACGAAATCGCCAACTTCAATGCCCAGCTGGCCCGCGAGCGCGAAACCATCAAGGAGCGCATCGCCCACATCAACAAATCGCTGGGCGAGATCGACTACAACCCCGGGCGCTACATCGTGCTGGAATCGCAGGCCAGCCCCGACGCCGAGATCCGCGATTTCCAGCAGGAATTACGCGCTTGCACCGAGGGCGCTGTCACAGGGTCGGACGATGCCCAGTATTCCGAGGCAAAGTTCTTGCAAGTCAAGGCCATCATCGACCGCTTCCGGGGCCGCGAAGGCTTATCCGAACAGGATCGCCGCTGGACGGCGAAGGTCACCGATGTGCGCAACTGGTTCCTTTTCGCCGCCAGCGAGCGCTGGCGCGAGGACAACAGCGAGCACGAACATTACTCAGACTCCGGCGGCAAGTCGGGGGGACAAAAAGAGAAGTTGGCCTACACTATTCTGGCCGCTAGTCTGGCGTATCAATTCGGCCTGGAATGGGGCACGGTCCGTTCTCGTTCTTTCCGTTTCGTGGTCATTGATGAGGCCTTCGGGCGCGGTTCGGATGAGTCTGCCCAATACGGCCTGAAGTTGTTTCGGCAACTCAACCTGCAACTGTTGATCGTGACGCCGCTGCAGAAAATCCACATCATTGAGCCCTACGTCTCCAGTGTCGGCTTCGTCCATAATGAAGGTGGGCGAGCCTCGAAGCTGCGCAATCTTTCCATCGAGGAATATCGGGCCCAGAAGGCTTTGATACCAGCCCAATCTGCGCAGGAGTCTGAGTAGTGAATTGGACTGGCCCGAAAGAATTGAAAGCGCAGTTGGCGCGGCTTTGGGATCGCGGCGAACTGCTGCGAGACGCGGTGACGGGCAATGTGCGTTTTCCTTTGCGCATGTCCGTCAAGCCCCCAAATTCAGCGGACATCACAGATCGTTTTAACGAAGTTCGCGAATGGGCCGCCGAATTGGCCGCGACGAACTCAGTGCGTGTGGAGTGGCAGGAGCTCCGACACCGCGTCCAGGGGCCGCAAAAGTTACCAGCTTGCGTGTGGGTCGAGACGCTTGAAGATGCGTTGACCTGGTTAGGCAAGCGCAAAGATTGGGAACGCTTTGCCGCTCAAGTTGCCGCCACCCGGCAAATGCACCCAGCCTTGCTGCCTTGGTTGGAAAAGCGCCCACTACAGGCGCTGGATCTGTCCATCGAATGGGCCCGATTGCTGGCGGTAGTGACGTGGTTTGTCGAGCATCCGCGTCCTGGCATTTACTTGCGGCAGGTGGACTTGCCAGGCGTGCACAGCAAATTCATCGAAACCCATCGCGGCGTACTGACCGAGTTACTTGATCTGGCATTGCCTGCTGACGCTGTGGACATCGGCAAAACCGGTATCAGCCAGTTCCCTGCCCGTTATGGCTTTCTGGAAAAGCCGACGCGTATTCGCTTCCGTGTGCTTGATCCCGCGATTCGGGTCGTGCCCGGCTCGGCATCCCCCGACGTGACGCTGGATGCCGATAGCTTCAGCCGTCTAGATATTGATGTGCAGCGTGTATTCATCACCGAAAACGAAACCAACTTCCTGGCCTTTCCACCGGCGCGTAATGCCATCGTGATTTTTGGTGCAGGTTACGGTTGGGATGCACTGGCCCGCAGTCATTGGCTGAAGAACTGCTCAATCCATTACTGGGGCGATATCGACACTCATGGCTTTGGCATTCTGGATCAACTGCGCGGCCACTTTGACCACGTGGTTTCGTTCTTGATGGACAGAGCAACCCTCGATGCGCATGCTGCCATTTGGGGAAGTGAGGACAAACCCCTTCGCGCAGACTTGCACCGGCTCACAATTGAGGAGAGAGCCCTCTACGACGACCTGCGCGACAACCGCATTCGCGCTGGACTGCGGCTGGAGCAGGAACACATCGGTTTCCACTGGCTAGCTCATCGCCTTCAACACCTTGATGGCACGACTGCATCCGATTCAGGCACCTTGCCATAAGACCATTAAAAAACTATATTAAGTCTTTATCGAATCAGGAGCACAGCCATGCGCTACTCGTCACAAGTCAAGCCGATCAGCTATCTCAAAGCCAACGCTGCCGAGGTTCTGACGCACCTCGCGGAGCAGCGCGAACCCATGGTCATCACCCAAAACGGTGAGGCCAAGGCTGTCCTGCAAGACATCGCCTCGTTCGAAGAGACGCAAGAAACACTGGCCTTGCTGAAAATCCTTGCGTTGAGCAATCAGGATATGGCCGCTGGCAAGGTCAAACCCGTGGCCGACGTCGTTGCCCGCCTCCGCGCCAAGCAAGCCACAGCCTGATGGCTGGCACACCTGCCAAGTTCGAAGTTCTGCTCACCGAGGGTGCGGAGCAGGACTTGGAGGCCATCCACGACTACATCTCCGAATTCGACTGCGTGGCCAGCGCCAACTATGTGTTGGATAAGTTGATGGACGTTGTAGAGAGTCTGTCGAAATTCCCGGAGCGCGGTAGCTATCCGAAGGAACTGGTCGGCCTTGGGATCAAAGAATATCGCCAGACCTTCTTCAAGCCGTACCGCGTGATCTACCGTGTCACAGGCAGCCAAGTCATCATCTACCTGATTGCTGATGGACGCCGTGATATGCACTCCGTGCTTGCTCGCCGTCTGCTTGGCTCTTGACCCGTAGCGGCCCGCACCAGTGCTCATCAGCTCGGGAGGCCGGTCGGCACCGAAAATGGCCTGAATTTTCTCTCTCAGTACCATTTTTCTCTCCAAATGCGCTCGCCCAAAGTGGCCCGAAGTCCACAAAGCGCCCCGACCAGCCCATTGTGAATCAATAGGTTACCTCCGAACAAATCAAGCGGTTGATTTTTGGCATCGGCAACCGGAGGAAACCGCCCAGATTCGGAGAGTGGAGAGTGCTGGTAATTTTGCTGATTTACCTCAATGATTGAGAGCGGGAGCGCCCATTTTCGCCGCAAGAAATGTCTTGAATTTCGATTTTCACGTATCTACAATGTAGAAACCTTTTGGCAAGGAGCTGTAATCATGAAAGCTGTCATTCGTAAATGGGGGAATAGCCCCGCACTACGCCTGCCGGTTGCTGTCATCAAGGAAGCGGATTTCAATCTTGAGCAAAAGGTCAACATCAGCGTCACCCGGGGACGCATTGTGATCGAGCCATCTGATACCGTCGAATACGATCTTGACCAACTGCTAAGTGGCATTACGGCCACGAACGCTCACGGCGAAGTGAGTTTTGGCAGCCCGGTCGGGAAGGAAGCACTTTGATGGCAGTGCGTGGCTATGTTCCTGAATCAGGTGATGTTGTCTGGCTGGAGTTTGCCCCACAAGCTGGTCATGAGCAGGCTGTCCATCGACCGGCGCTGGTCATCAGTCCAGCGAGTTACAACGGCAAAACTGACCTGATGGTTTGCTGCCCGATGAGCACCAAGATTAAAGGGCATCCTTTTGAAGTGCTAACCGCGGTGAGTGGCGTGGCTAGCGCGGTCCTCTCCGACCAGGTCAAATCATTGGACTGGAAGGTCCGCAAAGCAAAGAAAAAGGCCACCGTGTCTGCTGACGTGATGATGCACGTTCGCGCCAAAATCAAGGCATTGCTGGCTATTCACTGACCCTCAGAAACCTGAAGCAATCCGCAGGAATCCGCAATTTTCCGCATCATTCCGGATAGGTGCTCGTTTCCCCGTTCGGCCCCCATTTAACGAACCCCCAACCAGGAATGATTGGGGGTTTTTCTTTGCCAATCATGCTCAGCGCTTGGCCAGCAGCCCTGTGTCCACCAGAATGGCGGCGATGCCTTCGGCCAACTGGCGATATCCGGCTGCATTCGGGTGAATCTGATCCGACTTGAGCGCGGGGTCGGACAACACATCGGCAAATGTTTCCGGCGCCAGCGGCAGCGGCACGTTTTCCTCTGCGGCCAACTCGGCATACAACTCGACATCCGGCAGCGAACCCACCGCCGCGCCCATCAGCGAAAAACGCGGGACGGCTACCAGCAACACGGTTATCCCTTTCTGCTTGATCGTCTGCAGCATGCTGCGTATGTTCTGTTTTACTTCTGCTGCGGGTCTCCGGCGCAGAAAATCATTGCCACCGATTTCCAGAATCACCAGTTTCGGCTGCGTTTCATCGAGTGCCGCAGCAAGCCGCGCTTTCGCGCCTGCTGTCGTATCCCCAGGCATGCCGTAGTTATGCACTTCCCATCGGCTGAGCGTGGCAAGCCTGCTGGGAAAATCCTCGCCGCCAGACCAAAAAACCCCGCACCACCGACACCCATGCCTTGGGCTTCACCTCCCATCCTGGCCGACTAACCGAGAAAAACAGGTTTATTCATGTGCGCTCCCCCGCTGGAGCCTCATCCAATACATAGCTTGTGCTGCGTCCGCCCGCATCCGATTTCCGCAGCACGCCCCGCGCAAGCAGGTCGTTGATGTCGCGAAGGGCTGTGTCCGGCGAGCATTTGGCGATGGCCGCCCACTTGCTGCTGGTGAGCTTGCCTTCGAACCGGTCGAGCAGCTTGTTCAGCAACTTCACCTGTCGCTCGTTGAGTGGCGTGGTCGCCCAGCGCTGCCAGAACCGCGCCTTGGTCAGTACGGCGTCGAGTGTGTGCTGCGCCTGATTGACGGCGCGATGGAGCGTGTCGAGGAACCAGGCGAGCCATTCGGTGACATCCATCGACCGCTTCTGCGTCCGCTCCAGGATGTCGTAGTAGGCATTGCGTTCGCGCTGGATCTGCGCCGAGAGGCTGTAGAAGCGTTGCGGGCTGCCATCGGCGCGCGCCAGTAGCAGATCGCCGATGGCCCGTGCAATACGGCCATTGCCGTCGTCGAACGGATGCAGGGTGACGAACCACAGATGGCCGAGGCCGGCCTTGAGCAGCGACGCTTCGTTCGACGCACCATTCAGCCAGTCGAGGAAGCGGCTGGTTTCGGCCTCCAGGCGATCGGCGGGCGGCGCCTCGAAATGCACCCGCTGGCGGCCGATAGAGCCGGACACCACCTGCATCGGGCCGCTGGCATCGTCGCGCCAGCCGCCGACCTTGATCTTGGCAAGGCCGGAGTAGCCAGTAGGAAATAGCGCGGCATGCCAGCCAAACAAGCGCTCACGCGACACCGGCGCATGGCAGTTGGCCGTGGCATCGAGCACCATCTCGACCACGCCCTCGACATGGCGATCGACCGGAGCGAGCGCGCCGATATCCATGCCCAGCCGACGGGCGATGGACGAGCGCACGGAGTCGACATTGAGCTGCTCACCCTCGATCTCGCTGGTCTTGACCACGTCCTCGGTCAGTGCCGCCAGGCTCGCCTGATCGCGCAGGGCCATGCCCACGTCGGCCAAACGGCCCATCAACAGCCCCTGGGTGCGACTGACCTCGGCCATGGGTCCAGCCAACGCCGCCAGGTCGAAGCGCCAGTTCGGCCAGTCACTGGCCTGCCAGATGTATTTACAATCACCGCTATTCATGCGGAGATTATGGGCTGCAATCTCCGCATGCGCAAGTCATTCACCGCATATTTTGCGGCGATAGAGAGTGCGATTCGCCGCACGACGGCCTGTTTTACCCCGGAATGGGTGTAAATGGGTGTGCTTTTGGTCGTGAGCGTGCCAGACATCGCACTACTTTCGGATATTTCGATTATTCGTTTATTTCGGTTATGCTTCCTCCCATGATGCTGTTTGAAGCGCCCAGGAGGCTGCCATGACCACCCTCTCTCCCACCCATTCGTTGCCGACGACCGAAGAAGTTGCCATCGCTCGCGAGAGCGGCCGGGCGCTGTCTGCCTTCCTGCAGACCCGTGCGCAAACCCAGCAGATCGAGATATTCGACGACAAGGGCGCGGCCCATCCGGTTCGCGTCCCGGTGTCGGCGCTGCGGCTGCTCGTGGATGTCCTGACCGAAATCGGTGAGGGCAACGCGGTCAGCATCATCCCGATCCACGCCGAACTGACCACTCAGGACGCGGCGGATGTGCTCAACGTCTCCCGCCCGTTCCTTGTCCAGTTGCTGGAGCGTGGTGAGATCCCGTTCCACAAGATCGGCACACACCGTCGTGTCCGCTACCAGGACGTGATCGCGTACAAGGAGCGCATTGATGTGGAGCGCAGCCAGGCCCTCGATGCCCTGGCCGGGCAAGCCCAGGCGCTCAAGATGGGGTACGAATGAATGAGTTCGAACGTCACCGTCATCTACGACGCGTGCGTGCTCTACCCGGCACCTTGCGCGACCTGCTAATGCGCCTGGCGCTGACCGATCTGTACCGGGCGCGGTGGACGGACATGATCCACGACGAGTGGCCGCGTAACGTCCTGAAGCAGCGGCCAGACCTGATGGCCGAAGACTTGGAGCGCACGCGGTCGTTGATGAACGCCCATGTGCGGGACAGCCTCGTTACCGGATTCGAGCACCTAATCCCGGCCATCGAATTGCCGGATGCCGACGACCGTCATGTGGTGGCCGCTGCCATCCACGGCGGCGCGAGTCTGATCGTGACCTTCAACCTGAAGGACTTCCCGCCGGAGCGGCTCAAGCCCTACAACTTGGCCGCCCAGCATCCGGATGACTTCATCTTCGATCTACTGGATCTGCACGCCGCCCGAGTGTGCGAGGCGGCGGCCAACCATCGCCGGTCGCTGAAGAACCCGCCCAAGACGACCGACGAGTACCTCGACACCTTGCTCAAGCGGGGTCTGACGCAGACCGTTGGCCAGTTGCGGGAATGGAAGGTGGCGATCTGACGGACGCGGGTTCAATTCCGCGCTTGGGAACTGAGCCGGGGCTGGAAAGCAAACGAGGTTGAGCAGCCTTTCCGGACACCAATCAAAGCGAAAAACCTGCTTGATCGTCCACGGCCGAAAGGCGTGCCTGCAGGCTTTTCGATCGAGTTCGCACCGGTTCGCAGCAACCCGCAGCGCTTCGATTGCGTACTTTCAATAGTCGTTTGATGCGAAGTACACTCCCACATCAATTCTTAGGGCTAGATTCATTTCCGAGCCCTTTTTCTTTTCAGATTCAGTTAATATCTTCCTCTTTAGCTTCACCAAAAGGAAGCCAAGCAATGAGCACGCAAGAAACGGCAATTCTGGCTGGCGGCTGTTTTTGGGGCATGCAGGATTTGATTCGCAAAATGCCCGGCGTGATGTCTACCCGTGTGGGCTACAGCGGGGGCGATGTGCCGAATGCCACCTATCGCAATCACGGCACGCATGCTGAAGCAATTGAGATCATCTTTAACCCCGTGCAGTTAAGCTATCGCCAATTGCTGGAATTCTTTTTCCAGATTCACGATCCAACGACGCCAAACCGCCAAGGGAATGACCGTGGCAGCGCATACCGGTCCGGCATTTATTACACCAGCGCGGCGCAACAGCGCGTGGCGGAAGAGGCGATTGCGGACATGAATGCTTCTGGCCTGTGGCCGGGCGAACTGGTAACCGAAGTGGCGCCCGCCGGGCCATTTTGGTTGGCAGAACCTGAGCATCAGGATTATCTTGAGCGCTTTCCGCAGGGGTACACTTGCCATTACGTGCGCCCGGATTGGAAGCTCCCAAATCGCAGCTAATCAATAATCAATAAATCAGCGTATTGAATTGAATGGACACGGCCTCACAAACATCTCTAGGCGGGTTTGCCTTCGACAACAGTTTCGCACGCGAGCTGGAGGGCTTGTATGTTCCCTGGCAAGCCGCGCAAACACCCACACCGCACCTGCTGAAGTTCAACCTTGCTTTAGCTGAAGAAATCGGCCTTGACGGGACGGCGTTGAATGGCACACTCGGCGCTGACATCTTCTCGGGCAACCGCTTGCCGGATGGCGCTGCGCCGCTGGCGCAGGCCTACGCCGGGCATCAGTTTGGCGGCTATTCGCCACGCCTGGGTGATGGGCGCGCATTGTTGTTAGGCGAAGTGATCGGCCGTAACGGACAACGCCGCGACATTGCTTTCAAAGGCTCAGGACGCACACCGTTTTCGCGCAACGGCGACGGCAAGGCGGCCTTAGGTCCTGTGCTGCGTGAATATCTGATCGGGGAGGCCATGCACGCACTGGGTTTGCCGACGACACGCGCATTGGCGGCTGTTACCACAGGGGAGTCCATCTGGCGGCAAGAGGGCGCGCTCCCCGGCGCCGTGCTCACCCGCGTGGCGGCAAGCCATATCCGTGTTGGCACGTTTCAGTTTGTCGCCGCCCAACACGACCCTGCCGCCTTGCGGCAACTCGCAGACTACGTCATTCGACGCCATTACCCGGATAGGGAAACGGACGGAAATCCGTATCTTGCGATGTTCCGCGCGGTAATAGAGCGCCAGGCGGCGCTCGTTGCCGGCTGGATGACGGTGGGATTCATCCACGGCGTGATGAATACCGACAACATGACGCTCTCGGGCGAGACCATCGATTACGGTCCCTGCGCTTTCATGGATCGGTTTGACCCTGACACCGTTTTTAGCTCAATCGACGAAAACGGCCGCTATGCCTATGGCAATCAACCCATGATGGCCAACTGGAATCTGGCGCGGCTGGCTGAAACCCTGCTGCCGTTGTTTGCCGATGATACAGAGAGGGCAATAAGCTTAGCGACTGAAGTACTCAACACCTTCCCCCAGCGCTACCAAACACATTGGCTCAACCGCATGCGCGCCAAGCTGGGGCTACGCGGCAATCAGCCGGAAGACATGGCACTGGCGAATGATTTTCTGACCGCCATGGACGGGCAGGACGTTGACTACACCCAAGCGTTTCGGCATTTGGGCGAAGTGGCAAGTTCAAGCACCACAGAAACCCATGACCAGGCACTGGCTGCCCTGCGCGCGCGCTATGCCGATAGCGCCGCGCTCAATGCCTGGTTACCGCGCTGGCAGCAGCGCATTCAGGATGAACGACCGGTAGCCGAGCGAGCGGCGGCCATGCATGCCGTCAACCCACTGTACATTCCGCGCAACCACAAGGTGGAAGAAGCCTTGGGCGCAGCTTCGGAACACGGCGACATGCAGCCATTCGAGCAACTGCTCAAGGTCATTCAGCAACCATTTAGCGAACAAGCGGACGCGCAGGATTATCAAGAGCCTGCCCCAGTTGCCGCAGCGGCCAACTACCAGACTTTTTGCGGCACTTAATGAACGATGCCCCCCAAAGGGCAAAACGCTGCTTTTAAAACTGATCCTTGGAATCCAGATCGAACAAAATCACGCCAGATGCCGTTAACAAAAAGCAAAAATCCCGTCCATGAGCGGCACATTCTGCGCCCCCATTAGAATTTCGACATGAAAACACCCACCCGTTTTAGTCCGCTACGCTGGGCTTTCCTGGTTTTGTTTCTTCTCGCCTTGGCTTATGCCACATGGCATTTTTTAGCGGCGGACAATGCGCCCCAATACAAACTTGACAACATTGAAACGGGGCCGATCACGGCCGCCGTCTCGGCTACCGGCACGCTCAATCCTGTGGTATCCGTGCAAGTCGGCTCGCAAGTGTCAGGCCAGATCAAAGAGATTTTTGCCGACTTTAATTCACCGGTCAAAATCGGACAGTTGATTGCCCGCATCGACCCGGAAACCTATCGCCAGCGCGTAATTCAAGCGCAGGCGGATGCCGAGGCAGCGCGTGCCAACCTGGCGATGCAGCGTGCTGAAGTCGCCCGCGTAGAGGCAAATTGGCTGGACGCACAGCGCAATGACGTCAGAAAACAGAGCCTGCTGGAAAAAAACTTTATCTCCGCCGCTGATCGCGACACAGCGCAAACCGCGCTGAGCGCAGCGGCCGCCTCATTGAAACTCGCCCAGGCGCAAGTGCAGGGCAGCATAGCGCAAGTGCGCCAGCGTGAAGCGCTGCTCGCGCAAGCACAGGTCGATTTAGGCCGCACTGAGATCCGCTCGCCGGTCGATGGCGTGGTCGTCAAGCGCAGCGTGGATACCGGGCAAACAGTGGCTGCCAGCCTGCAAGCGCCTGAGTTATTCATCATCGCCAAAAACCTCAAAGACATGCAGGTAGAAACCGCCGTGGATGAAGCCGATGTTGGCCGCATTCAACCCGGTCAAGATGTCAGCTTTGCCGTCGATGCGTTTCCAGGCCAGCACTTTTCAGGGAAAGTCACTCAAGTGCGCAAAGCGGCGACCATCGTATCGAATGTCGTGAGCTACGTTGTCGTGGTCTCCGCCGCCAATCCGGATTTGATCCTGCTACCCGGCATGACGGCCAATGTGCGCATTGTCACCGCGCACAAGGACAACGCACTAAAAGTACCCAACGCGGCCTTGCGCTTTCGTCCGGCAAACCAGAAAGGAGCGACAACCGGTGAGAGTCGCGACAAAAAACCCGCAAAAAGCGCATCCAACGCCGTCCCGCCAGCGCCGACGATTCTGGACAAAAACCCGATCATCCCTGGCCGCTTATGGATTCTGGACAAAGACGGCAACCCACAAGCCGTCGACGTGCGCCTAGGGCTATCGGACGGCAGCATGACCGAAATTCTCGGCAGTCGCTTAACGGCTGGCAGCCAAGTCATTATTGGCATGCAAAGCGCTGGCAAAACCGGGCAAGCCAAAGCCATGGCTGGCCCGCGCATGTTCTGATGATCGCCGACCATTTTTATGCCATTTGCTTTACTCATCATGCGGCTTAAAAGCGTAAAAAACCCATGACCGCACTGATTGAAGTCGACGGCCTGGGCAAGGATTACCTCATGGGCGCAACGCTCGTTCCCGCCTTGCGCAGCGTGAGCCTCGCCATTAACGCGGGCGAATTTGTCGCCGTCATGGGGCCCTCCGGGTCCGGCAAATCCACTTTCATGAATCTGCTGGGCTGCCTTGACCAGCCCAGCCGTGGCCATTACCGGCTGGCCGGGCAGGAAGTCTCACAACTCTCCGGCGATGAGCTGGCGCAAGTGCGCAACCGCCAGATCGGTTTTGTGTTTCAGCATTTCAATCTGCTGGCGCGCACATCCGCCCTGGACAATGTCGCCCTGCCCTTGCTGTATAGCCGCATCCCGCCTGCCGAACGTGACGCCCGCGCCAAAAAACGCCTCGCGCAGGTCGGCCTGGCCGAGCGCATGGATCACCATCCGGCACAGCTCTCCGGTGGCCAGCAGCAACGCGTGGCCATTGCCCGCGCACTGGTTTGCGACCCGCAACTGGTGCTCGCCGATGAGCCGACCGGCGCGCTTGACACACGCACCAGCACCGAGATCATGGCGCTGTTGCAACAACTCAACCGCGAAGGTATCACCATCGTGCTGGTGACGCATGAGCACGACATTGCTCTGTTCGCCAGCCGCATCATCAGCTTCCGCGATGGCGTGGTGGTAGAAGACAAGGCCAACACGCCCAGCGATGCGGCGGCGCTGTTGACGTGACCATTAACCGATGAACTTCGCCGCCACCCTGCGCATCGCCCTGCTCGCCCTGCGCATCAACAAGATGCGCTCAGCCTTGACCATGCTCGGCATCATCATCGGCGTAGCGGCCGTGATTGTCATGATCGCCGTCGGCAATGGCGCGCAGGCGCGCGTCGAAGAACAGATCAAGAGCCTCGGCTCGAACATCATCATGGTGCTTTCCGGCTCGGTGACCTCGGGCGGCGCACGGGGCGGTTCCGGTTCGCAGCCGACGATCTTCGAAGAGGATGCCTACGCCATGATGCGCGAAGTCGATGAGATTCAGGCCGCAGCGCCGACACTGCGCGGTGTTGGCCAGGTGATTGCAGGCAATGCCAACTGGTCAACAAGTTTCTATGGCGTCACGCCCGAATATCTTGAAGTGCGCGAATGGCCCATCATCGAAGGGCGCGGTTTCGAGCCTGCGGAAATCAACGGCAGCGGCAAGGTCGTGCTGATCGGGCAGACCGTGGCGGAAAATCTGTTCGGCGCCGCCAGCCCGCTTGACCAGGTGATCCGCGTGCGCAAGGTGCCGCTCACCGTGATCGGCGTGCTGGAGCGCAAAGGCCAGAGCATGATGGGGCAGGATCAGGACGACGTGCTGCTGATGCCGCTATCCACCGCACGCACGCGCGTGCTCGGCGTGACGCAATCCAAGGCGCGCAGCGTCAGTTCGATCATGGTCAAGGTCAAGGAAGGCGCTGACATGGCAACGGCCGAGGCGCGCATGCGCGAATTGCTGCGCCAGCGGCACCGCCTGCAACCGGGCCAGGATGACGATTTTTTCGTGCGCAACTTGTCGGAAATCTTGCAGGCGCAGGAAGCCTCATCGAAAATCATGGCACTGCTGCTAGCCGCCGTGGCCTCCGTGTCGCTGCTGGTCGGCGGCATCGGCATTATGAACATCATGCTGGTCTCGGTGACCGAGCGCACCCGCGAAATCGGCTTGCGCATGGCCGTCGGCGCACGCGGCCGCGACATCCTCACGCAGTTTCTGGTCGAAGCCGTGACGCTCTCGCTGATTGGCGGGCTGATCGGCATCCTGCTTGGCATCAGCACTACCGCATTGATCGCCAGCCTGGCCGGCTGGCCGATAGCCCTGTCGGTCAACGCCATTATCCTGGCCACCGGTTTCGCCACCCTGATCGGCATCTTCTTCGGCTACTACCCGGCGCGCAAAGCCTCCCGCCTGCTGCCGATTGACGCCTTGCGCTACGAATAAGCCTGCCTGCAGACCATCAAAATTACTCTGCCGCCGCCCTCATGGCCGGCACCCGCGTCAGCCAGACGGCCAACAGAAAACTCCCCGCAACCACCGTAACCACGGCAGCGCCAAAGAACAATTCCTTGCCGTCGCTCCACGCATCAACCGCTGGCAGGTTCAGCTTGGCCACACCAAATGCAGCCACCAGCAGGCTCACGCCGGCGACCACCAGGCCCATCACGCGCGAGGCGATCAGCGCGATCTGATCGGCGCGGCAAATCAGGCGGGAAATCCAGAAGCCATTGATGCCATCGGTCACCAGCATGCCAAGCATGAACAGCAGGCCCAGCACCAGGGCATGTTGCCAACCGCCGAACTGGGTTGCCGTCAGGGCGAACAGCGTCGCCTGGCTGATGGTGTCGAAAGACAGCGCGAACAGCGCACCGACCAGCGCCACCAACCCTGGACTCGTCACCCGCGCCAGGCGACCGAGGAAGCGCCCCTTGAAACCAACAGGTTGCACCATTTGCGTTGCATCGCAGCGCAATACCGCAATCAGGTTCGCCAGACCCAGCGCGGCGAGAAAAGCGATGGACACCCAAGCCCCGAAGACTTCCAGCCACCCGGGAATCTTCCACTGCTGCGCCAGCGTACTGACGATCAGGGCGACGGCGATCACTACGGCGCCATGACCCAGCGAAAACAGGACGCCGCAAAAGCGCGCCAACCGGGGGTTTGAGCGCGCATTGAAACGCGTCAGGCCGTCGATGGTCGCCAGATGGTCGGCATCGAAACCGTGCTTCATGCCCAGCAAAAGCACCAGCGCACCCAATGTAGACATATCCTGCGGCAATATATTCATGGCCTGTGACGATTACCTTGTGAAATCTGATTCTGGTTTATGAAGTGTCTATCCATTTCATACTATCAAACGACATGCCAGCGTTGGCAAGGCATTGATTAACATCAGGGTGCATAAAAATGCCGGCAAGAAATATGCAAAGCTAGTTGCCAACTGCGGAATCAAAACGGTTGGCTTTCTGCCAGCGCCAGAATTTTCATTACACGGCAAGCGGCAAGCGGATGCTGAACAACGCACCGCCGTCCGGATGATTGGCCGCCGTCAAAGAGCCACCGTGGCGCTCAACGAGGCCGTAACTGATCGCCAGGCCCAGGCCGGTGCCTTTGCCCACCGGCTTGGTCGTGAAGAAGGGATCGAAAATCCGTGGCAGGTTATCCGGCTCAATACCGGGGCCGTTATCGTGGAACTCAAGCACGACAACGCTACCCGCATCGTCATCGTCAATGCGCGCGCGGATGTCGAGGCGCGGCGCAGGTTGTTCGAGCGTGGCATCGTAGGCGTTCTGCACCAGATTCATCAGCACCTGCTGCATCTGCCCGGACGAACCGACCACAGGCAATTCCTCGGGCAGGGAGAGGCTGACCTGAAACCGTTCCGGTATCGCATTCGCCACCCAGTGCACTGCCCGCTCAATGACATCCACCAGGTTGAAACGCGAATTCTCGTTGCGATCCACCGCAGAAAACCGCTTGAGGCTATCGACGATATCGCGCGTGCGCTCGGCGCCCTCGATGGCGCCGTCAAGCAGCGGCGGCATGTCCGCGAGCATGTGATCGATGCGTAACGATTCGCGCAACGCCTGCATCTCGCTCGGCGTGGCGCCGCCATGCAGCGCTTCAAGATAGGCCTGCAAGCGACGGGCATAGCGGCGCATCGCATGGACGTTGCCGAGGACGAAGCTGATCGGGTTGTTCAGTTCGTGAGCCACACCCGCGACGAGCCGTCCGAGCGAGACCATCTTCTCCGAATGCAGAAGTTGCTGCTGGGTGTGCTTCAATTGATCGTGTGCTTGCCGCAAGGCATGATAGGCACGCCGCAGCTCGCCCACCGGACGCCCCGTAATCACCATCCCGACCAGCTTGCCAACAGCGCTGTAGCGCGGCTTGCAATTGAGCGACACGGGAACCGAAGCGCCGTTGGCCGCGTATAACAGCAGCTCGCAATCCTGCAACGCCTCCCCCGCCCGGGGGCCGAACATGCCAAGCACCTGCTGGCGCGAAGCCTCATCGGCGAGCAGGTCGAAGACCGGTGTGCCGTGCAATGCGGATTCGGGTTTGCCGGTAAAGTCGAGCAGCGACTGATTGACTTCCTCGATGGCGCCGCTACGGCTGCACACCAGCAGGATGTCCGACATGGAGGCCAGTACGCTGACGATGAACTGCTGCGATTCCTCCAGCGCGGCATTCTTCTCCTCCAGCGCCACTTCGTACTGGAGCAGGTCGTTATAGACCTCGTCCATCTTCTGGATCACATCAATCCAGGCCTGTTCACCAACGCCAGCCAGCGGCGACGCCCCGCCGGAGGATAGGCCGACATGCTGGCTGGGCGAACGTGGCTGGCGCGGCGTCATGGCTAATGCACCGTGCATACCATGCAGGCTGGCTGCGTGGCGACAAATAGCTTGATATTCATAGTCATAGCTTGTTGCCCCCCCTGCAAAACACACTGCTTCAGCATAGCACGCACCATAAGAATCAAACGCTTACAAACGGGTTTTACAATGGTCATTTTGCCAATGTCATCGAACGCACAACGTCATCCAGCAACTTGATGAAATTCCGTTTTGGCTTGAACTGCACGCGCAGTTCGGCCAGGTAGTCGCCGAATTGCGATAGCTGTTTCTGCGTTTTCATCAAGCCACCCACTTTGCGAATCAGTTTGATTGCCTCGTCGTAAGCCGCGTTGTTGGTCTGCTCGACGATGAGCGGCACGACGCGGCGATAAAGGCTGACCGCGTCATCTGGGCGCGTGGATTCGAGCTTCCTGGCCAGAGTGACAAGCAGGTTGCGATCGCAGATGCCTTCATGTGCGGCCGACCAGGCGGCAACCAGATCCTCCTCCCACAAGGCAATTTGCACCCGCAGTGAATAGTTGGGAGTCGATGATTTCGGCTTCCATCGATTCGTCGTCGCGGCCTCTCGGGCAATGATCTCGTCGACCTTGATCAATGCGCGCTCCCGTTGTACCGGCCAGGCGCCGAGCTTGGCTGCGACATCATGCAGCTTCATGTAGTGGTCGAGAACCGGGCGTTCCTCGAACTGAATCCAGGTAAGTTGCAGCGCCTCGTCGTTCCGCTTGCGCTTGAGGTAGGCCGCCACCAGGAAATCGCGCAGGCGGTTGTCGGGACGGTCGGGGAAGGCCTTCAGACCGCGCTCCGCCCAATCCAGCGCCTTGTCCCGCTGCTTGGCCTTGGCATAGATTTCGGCAATCTCGAGATAGCGGTAACCGGACGAAAGATCCCGCGACTTGATCGCCACCAGTTCTTCGATATCGCCGCTCGCCTCGGCCAGTTGCTCCATGATGCGGGTGATACGGTATCGATTGCCGTCGTGGCCGTCCTTGCTATCGCGTGGTTTGATCTTGCTCCACTCCGCCTCGGCCAGTTCTCGGTAGCGGCGTAATCCTTCCTTGCCGAGGACATCGCGGTAGGTGGCGGCGTCGAAGCTGCACACATTGAACGGCAGCGTGGTTTCGAGGCGGAAAAGGCGCCCGGCCAGCCCGGCGGGTTCAGGCCGCGCCATGGCGCAGGCCTTCTGGTGCAATTCGCCCAGGCCATGGACGGTGCCGCTGACCGTACCGTTCGAATCATCGATTTGCTCCAGCGCGTTCTCGACGCGCTCGATGGCGTATTCAGCCAGTTCCACCAGGCTCGCCGCAGTATCTGGTTTCAACAGTTCCGCGAGCGACTCCGCTACCTGATCGATATTGGCGGCGAAGGTGCCCACCTCCCGCCAGTCGACAAAGCCGTGAATACGCGTCGCGCCGTCGATGGCCCGGCGGAATGCCTTGGCCACGTTGCCGCCACCGCCCGTGCGCTCGGCCTTGAGCAATAGCGACTGATAGAGTCGATCGTCGCGCTGTGCCACGTCCAGTAACAGTTCGATCAAGGTTTCCGGCGACTGCGTGGCCAGATGATCCTTGATATCGCGCCACGGATCGCGCCGCTTGGTCTTGCCTCCTTTTGACTTAGGTTTGGTTTCCGCTGCCTGCTCTGCCAGCCACGCCAGCCCGACGGCGACACAATGCTTGCAGAAATAGCCGTCTGCTGCACGCGGACAAGTGCAATCGTAGGCCAGGTCGCCGTCGTCGTCGCGTAACTCGACCTGGTAGGTCTCGGTGCCTTCAACCTTGGCGCTAACCTTATCGGCGGCAGCGCGAAAACGTCCAACCGCGCCGACGGAAAAGTATTCTTCGCCACGCCGGAAGGCGGTTGTTCCGGCAAGGTCTTCGAGGGTGGCGCGGGTAATCAGCTCATCGAGCATTGTTCTGACCGATCATTTCCGAAAAACATGTTCTCGATGCCAATCCATGTAGAGCTGATGCTGGGAGCGCAGTTGCACGATCGGCTTATCGCGAGTCAGGCCCAGCACCTGAAGTGACATTTGCGACAACCTGGGGCTCGGAACAACAGATCCGTTCTGATCAACCGTGATCAGCCCCTTGTCAAAGGCGGCATCCAGATGAGCAGCGAGTAGCAGGCCGTTGTAGACGTCGAGGCGCTCGGCATCGCTTGCATCCTTCCACGGTTTAGCGTGGCTGGCGCGCAGCAGCGCTGGTTCATCCAATCCTGTTATTGCGCAGCATCCGGCCCAGAGCGCCATGAGCCCATCGCGAAACAAATCCTGCCCAACTCGTTGCCGGACAAGCGATTCACGTTCGGTGGCGGAAAGCGTTTGAACCTGCTGCTTCCACGACTCGAGCAGTTGATTGGGTAGCGCCCGTGCAAGGGCGAAGGCACGGCCAAGCACGTAATCCAGATCCACGAAATCCGCGGCCGTGGTCCACGCAAAACAACCTTCAATCGACAAAGGTGCTGGAATAGACAGGCGATTCAGCTCGGCGGCGACATTCACCATGGAAAGCCCGATTACAGGACGGGTATCCACAATGCCGAGCCAAATTTTCAGGGGGCACTGACTGCTGCGAAACGACATCAGGCTGTTCGCCAGACCTCCAACAACGTCAAAGCCGGAATCAATTGCAGCCTTCTCCAACTGGGCCAGCGTCAGGAGTTTCAGTTCGGAAAGCGCAGTCATTTATCGCCTACCGCGAGATAGGCCTGGTCCGGCCGGTTTTTCCGATCCGGGAATCGCAACCGCAACCGACCCTGCCTGACGAGGGGCGTCAGATAACGGTTGCGGAGCCCTTCTGCGTTGCGATTTACCGCCTCGGCAAGCAGATCCAAAGGCACAAACTGACCCGAGCACAGGGAGACCAGGATCTGCTCCAGTTTCGCCGGGGCAATGCGGGAGGACTGCCGCGCGTGCTCAGCAGTGACGCGCATTTCATCGGTGACCGTAGTTGCTACCCAATGTGAGGAGTCGCCTGTCTTGTGTAAGGAGTCGACGTCCTTATGTGAGGAGTCCTCGGCCTTGTGTAAGGAGTCTCCTGACACAAGGCGATAACGGGTGCCCCGGCCGGTTCCCGAGGGTTCCAGCATCCCCTTCCGCACCAACCCCTGCAAGACCTTGGTGATATCCACCGGATGACTTAATGACATTTCCTGCAAGCGCTGATTCGACACTTCACCTTCAAGGTCAGCCGTCACCATTGCCTGGACTTCATCGACCTTGAGCTTGCCGAAGGCCGGGCCAAATCTTTGGCGCAAGCCTTCAACAGTGGGCTGGGGAAGCATACTGACCATGGCCAATACCAACATCACCCGATCTGGCCGCAGGGTTTCCTGGAGGCCCGGCGAGCGCCAGTGCTGAGAAGCCCAACCGGAACGAATCTTGTCGATTCCCGAGCCGGCCTTGTCGCCAACACCCAGCATCTGGAACATTCGCTGGAGCGATTTGTTGCGGCACTCGCTCACGCCGCCGCGCAGAATCTGCTCACGGGAAAGCAACAGCGTCCCAGGATTGGAAATCTCGATCCGATCCGCGAAGCGGTCGATGACAATGCCGCCCTGACCGCTGTAATCCGCATGCACCAAGGCATTGACCAAGGCTTCCTGCAGGGCCTCATGTACAGGCGTCTCGGCTTTTCTGTAACCCGCCTGGTCACGCTGAAAAGGTGTGCGCAGCCCTTCGGCAAGACGCACCATGACGCGCTGATAAAACTGAAACAGGTTACCTTCCCACATGCCGTCCAAGGTCAACCGGTCTGTCCACCGCACTGCCGGGTCATCCGACAGACGCTCGCGGTAGTCGAGCTGGAAACCAGGCACCGCCTCGGCCGCTGTGATCGCCTGGCTTCGACCAAACATCAATAGCCCCGCCAGCGTCAGCCCTTCCTGGCCAGTACTCCGGTCTCGTCTCCAGCCGCCCAGCTTTTCAAGCAACGCCGAATCACTTTCGGCAAGCCAGGGATGCTCGGATGCACGGGACGAAAATCGATTGCGGAATTGCTTGATCGACTCGCTATGCAAGTCATCCCAGCCAAAGCCGATCAGCAGCCGGCTATCCGCAGGTTCTTCCGACTGATCGGCGAACATGCGCCGCACCTCGTCGTCGCGGCACAGATAATCGCCCTCGAAGTTGCGGCGGTAAGTACCTCGAAAAGGATCGCTGCCCAGGAAGACAGGCCGTTCGCGTCGCCCCGCACGCGGCACACGAATTCGAATCAGCTTACGCGGCGATCTTTCAATCGGGACGATCTCAAGGAGGTTATTGGTGAGCAGGTTCAGGCAAACTTTCCCACGATTGTTGATCGTGTTCCAGAAGTCCGACACCAGCTTCTCGGCATTTTCGACGCCGTGCATATCCAGCGCCGTTTCGCCCTGGGTGATGCCAAGCCAAATGGTGCCACCGTCGGTATTGGCGAAAGCACTGTAGGTCTCCCACAGGTCGCGCGGAAGCCCTCCCTTGGCAGCCTTGAACTCGACATCGACTCCCTCATACAGGGTCAAGTCGCGAAGCATGGATAGCGGGCTTGGCATCGTATTAACCTTCAGATTTCATCGCTGTTGAATTGGACTTCCGGGATAACAACTGTCGGGCAAGAGTCGGCGCTGGCCGAACGGCGGTCATGCAGATTCGCCGCTGTCCGGCCTGTCCCACACCGTCCAGCTTCCGTAAATCCTTGTATTGAACCCGCCGGCGAGCGGCCTCTCGCGACCTTTCCGAGATCGCGTTTTACCAGTTTATTACTAGAATCTTACCAGTCAGCTCGCAGAGAACTGTTTTTGCTGTATTTTTTTTCAATGCACCGTGCATACCATGCAAGGATCAAAAGAACGGACGATGTGTTGCACTGTCACCGGCGTATCTTCCCCCTCGCCCACCGTTGCGCCGACCAGCGCCTGCTCCAGCGCACCCGGGGTGCCGGCGGCATCGCGCGGGGAAAAGTTCCAGGTGGTCGGGGCGATGATCTGATAGTTGTGGATGCGGCCGCGCCGGATTTGCAGCCAGTGGCCAAGCGCACCGCGTGCGGCTTCGACCAGCCCATGGCCTGCACCCTCCTCGGGCAGTTCGCCCTGAACACAGAACGGTTCGCCGGGCGTCAACTGGTGCAGCCAGCGCTCCATCTCGGGCAGTACGCGGGCAATTTCGATCATGCGCGCTACCACGCGGGACAGCACGTTGCCGCCATGCTGCGCCACCAGCGCACGCAACAACGGCTGCCCGGCCACCAGTTGCCGCGCCAGTGCACCGGTTTCGACGACGCGGCCATCAAGGCGCGGCGCCTTGCACCAAGTGTAGGCATCCTGCTTGTCGGGCAGCGGCAAAGTGCTTCCCTGCGCGGGGTGCAAGCTGGCATGCTCACCCGCAAGCCAGGTATGTGTGGCATCTTCAGTGATGAGCGCCTCGTCGAACGGAGCGAGCGACCCCGCCCAGACGCCGGCCGGAAACAGGCGTCCGCCATCGGCTTGCGGGAAATTGCCATAGCTGAGGAAGGCATCACCGGCACGGCCAAGCTGTTCCAGGCCGATGTCATGGGCGATTTCCAGGAACAGGCGAAAGTCGCTGATTCCCCCGCCCGGCGCTGGCCGCGCCGCCATCCATGCTTGCAGCGCCGCACGGCTGTCGAGCGCGGCGACGTTTTCCAGCGTGTCGCCGAACAGATGCTTTTCCAGCCAGGCCCTGAATTCGCGCAGCAATACCAGCAGGCGAATCTTTTCGGCCGCCTGCACGGCGCGCGCCGAGCCGCCGGGTTGCAGCGCCAGGGTATGTGGCCATTTGCCGGCAAGCAGCCCCATCAGTTGGAGAAAACCTGCGCGTGCCGGCAACATCCCGGCGACGGCGCTGCCGGAGACTGCCTGAAAGCGCGCCATCGCCGTTGCATGCCAGGGCCGGCCAGCATAAGCCGGGCGGGCGAAATCGGGCATGAAAAAAAGGTAGAAATGGGTCACATGGTCGGCGAGGTTTTCGCAAGCCAGCACCAGGTTGGCGGCAATGCGGCCATTGGCGGCCGGCGCCAGCCCCATCGCGGCGGCCAGCGCCTGCGCCGCCGCGCTCGACTGCGCTACCGAGCAGATGCCGCAGATGCGCGGCACGAACACCAGCGCATCGAGCGGCGCCTTGCCCTGCAAAATCTGCTCGAAGCCGCGGTAGAGCGGCGAATTGACATAGGCCGCACGCACCGCCCCGTCGGCGATGTCGAGCGTCACTTCGAGATCGCCTTCGACACGGTTGAAGGGGCCGACAATCAGGCGCCGCATGTCATTTCAAGCCGGGTTTGCGGATCGCGGGCGTCACCACCAGATGGTCGGCGGTGGCGTTCTCCCGCACCCGGCGCGGCGTGGCTGACTTGGAGAGCGCGGCAAGCGCGACGAACCACGCCTTTGGCATATCGGTCGGCAGGCCGATCGGGATGCCCGCCAGTTTCGGCGTCTGGGCGAAGGGGTGGCCGGGTTCCTCGAAGCCGGGCTCGGTGCAGTTGATGCAGGCATAGCCCCCACGCAGGCAGGAGCCGCCGCCATTCCACAAGCGCGTGTTGCAATCGGCATGCGCCTGGGTGCCCTTGCAGCCCATGTTCTCCATCAGGCAACCCAGGTCGGAAGATTTTTCGGCGCTGGCCTTGAATTCGTAGAACTCGTTGCGCGTGCACCCGGTATGCACCAGCTGGTCGGCATACAGGCGCGGCCGGCCGAGTGCATCCATGTCCTTTGCCGTAAAACTTTCGGCGCCTTCGCTGGCCAGGCTGGCCAGCGTATCGACCACCCAGCCCGGATGCGTCGGACAGCCGGCGATGTTGATGACCGGCAAACCGGAAGCGGCGCGCCACCCGCTGCCGAGCAGGCCGCCCGGTGCACTGCCATCGTACTGGAGCCCGCAGGCATCGGTCGGATTGACGCCTGCCGACGTGACGCCACCCCAGGCCGCACAACTGCCCACGGCGACCACGTGGCGGGCGCGGCCGGCCAAACGACGCACCCAGTCGATCATCGGCAGCCCGCTGCCGGACAGCCTATGAAAACGTCCGGTGCCGTTGGGGCCGCGCAACAATGCACCTTCGATGCAGAGGATGTCCAGCGGCGTGGTGCCATCCGCACAGGCTTGCAATACCGCGAGCGCCTCCGCACCGGTGGCTTCCGACAGCGCCGGATGCCACAGCAGATGGATACCGGCATCGGCCAGCGAACCGAACAGGTCGCGGGTATCGGCGCAAAGCAGCGACATGGTGCAGCCGCCGCAACCGCCGGACTGGAGCCAGAGCAGGTTCATGCCTTGTCCAGTCCATACCGCGCCAGCTTGGAACGCAGCCCGACGCGGGATAATCCCAGTTCCTGCGCCGCATGCGTCTTGTTCCAGCGATGGCGGATCAGGGCTTCCTTGACGACGCGCGCTTCCAGTTGGTCCATGCGTTCCTTGAGGCTGCCGGCCAGCCCGGCCAGCAGGCCCAGTTCCTGTTCCTGATGTTCTTCGGCAGCATGCAGGACGCGCGGCGACAGCAGTTCGGCACCGAGCCAGAGATTGCCATCTTCGCCCTGGCATAGCGCGAGCATGCGCAGAATCTCGTTCTGCATCTCGCGCACATTGCCCGGCCAGCGGTAAGCGGTCAGGCATGCCATCGCTTCGCGGCTGATGCCCTTGACCCGCCGTCCCAGCCGCTTCATGCCGCGTTCGAGTATTTCTTGCGCGATCAGCGGAATGTCCATCGGCCGCTCGCTCAGCGGCGACAGGTGCAAGGTCATCGCCGCGATGCGGTAATAAAGGTCGCCACGAAAACGCCCGGCGCGCACTTCTTTTTCCAGGTCGCGGTTGGTGGCGGCAATCACGCGCACGTCCACCGGGATTGGACGCGGGCTGCCGAGCGGGCGTATCTCACCCTCCTGCAATGCCCGTAACAGCTTGACCTGAAAGGCCGGCGAGGTCTCGCCAATCTCGTCGAGCAGCAGCGTGCCGCCATCGGCCTGCTGGAACAGGCCGATGCGGTCTTCATAAGCGCCGGTGAAGGCACCGCGCTTGTAGCCGAACAGCTCGGATTCAAGCAACTGGTCGGGCAGCGCGCCGCAGTTCTCGACCACGAAGGCATTGTCGGCGCGGCCGCTGCGGTAGTGGATGGCGCGCGCCAGCAATTCCTTGCCGGTGCCCGAGTCGCCCATGATCAGCACCGAGATGTCATGCGGGGCGATGCGTTCGGCCAGCGCGCAAACGGTGTTCAGCGGGCTATCGGGCGCGCGCACCAACTGGTCGATGGAAAACTTCGCCTTGACCTGCGCCTGCTTGCTGGCCACACGCTGCTTCAGCGTCGGCTCGGCGGTGCGCAGCTCCAGCGAAAGGCGCTGGTTCTCCAGTTGCAGGCGGTTCATGTCCGCAGCATTTTTCAGCGTCAGCAGAAGCTGGTCCGGCTGCCATGGCTTGAGCAGGTATTGGTAAATGCCGGCCTCGTTGATGCCGCGGATGATGTCTTCCGAATCGGTATAGCCGGAAATGATGATGCGCACCGTGTCGGGCCACTGCGTGCGGGCGAGCTTGAGAAACTCGACGCCGGAAACACCCGGCATGCGCTGGTCGCAGAGCAGGATGTCGACGCGCTCCCGTTCCATGATGCCTTGCGCCGCTTCGGCGCCGCTGGCGGTGAAGACCTTGAAGTCTTCCTCCAGCGTGCGGCGCAAGGCCTCCTGCGAGCGGATTTCGTCGTCGATCACCAGGACTGTGGGCAGCATCTTGCTCATGATACCAACGTCATTTTCAACAGATCCGCGGCAACTGCTCGCCGGTCAGCCAATCGACCATGCGCCGGCCGCCCAGGCGCGTCTGCATCTGCACAAAGTGCTGCGCATCGGCCTGCACACGGCCGATGATCGCCGCCTCAACACCCAGCGGATGCGCGTGCAGCGCCGCCAGCAGGGCAGCGGCCGCTTCGGGCGCGCAGATGGCCACCAGCTTGCCTTCATTGGCGACATAGAGCGGATCCAGGCCGAGCAGTTCGCAGGCCGCCTCCACCGCGGCATGCACGGGTATCGCCGATTCATCGAGCAGCATGCCGACACCCGACTGTCTGGCGATTTCGTTCAGCGTCGTAGCCAGGCCGCCGCGGGTCGGGTCGCGCAGCACGCGCAGCGCCGCAGCAGGCAGCGCATCGAGCAGCGTGGCGATCAGGCCATGCAGCGCGGCGGTGTCGGAAACAATGGGCGCTGAAAATTCGAGATTCTCGCGTTGCGACATGATCGCCATGCCGTGATCGCCGATGCTGCCGGAGATCAGGATGGCATCGCCGGGCCGCGCCCGCGCGCCGCCGAGTTCTATGCCGGGGCGCATTTCGCCAACGCCGGTGGTGGTAATGAATACCCCATCGGCCTTGCCCTGCTCCACAACCTTGGTGTCGCCGGTGACGATGGGCACGCCCGCCGCCCGCGCCGCCGCCGCCATCGAATCGACGATGCGCTGCAAATCGGCAAGCGGAAAACCTTCCTCAAGGATAAAGCTCGCCGCCAGCCACAGCGGCCGCGCACCCATCACCGCGACATCGTTGAGCGTGCCATGCACCGCAAGGCAACCGATATCGCCGCCGGGAAAGAACAGCGGCGAAACGACATGGGCATCGGTGGCCATCACCAGGCCGCCGGTCACGGCGGGCAGCACCGCGCCATCGTTGCCCTGCGCCAGATAATCGTTGGCGAAGGCGGCGGCAAACATCTGTTCAATCAGTTGCAGCATCGCGCGCCCGCCGCTGCCATGCGACAAATCGACACGGCCATGCTTGAGGTCGAGCGGGCGCACGTAACCCGGTTTGACCGCGTTCATGCGGCCACCCGAAAACGGCCGTAAGTGTAGTGCGCGGCGCACGCGCCCTCCGAGGAGACCATGCAGGAGCCGACCGGATTTTCCGGGGTGCAGACGGTGCCGAAAATCCTGCAATCCTGCGGCCGTTTTTCGCCACGCAGGATGGCGCCGCACTCGCAGGCCTTGTTGTCAAGGACAGCCACATAGTCGATGGCGAACTTCCATTCGGCATCGAAGGCGGTATAGCGCGGGCGCAGGCGCAGTGCGCTGTGCGGCACGGCGCCCAAGCCGCGCCATTCGAAGGATTCACGCACCTCGAAGACCTCGGCCATCAGCGCCTGGGCCTTGCGGTTGCCCTCGCGCGTCACGGCGCGGGTGAATTCGTTTTCCACGCAGGCGCGGCCCTCATTGATCTGCCGGACCAGCATCAGGATCGCCTGCATCACATCGAGCGGCTCGAAACCGGCGATGACCACGGGCTTGGCATAAGCGCTGGCGAAGACTTCATAGGGTGCGCTGCCAATGACAGTCGACACATGCGCCGGACCGACGAAGCCGTCAATCGCCACGCCGCCTTCGGCCGCCAGGATGGCGTGCATCGCCGCCGGCGTCAGCACATGGTTGCACAGCACACTGAAATTTTTCAGCCCCTCGGCTTCGGCCACTTTGATGGCCACTACCGTGGGCGGCGTCGTGGTCTCAAAACCGATGGCGAAGAACACCACTTCGCGCTCGGGATTTTCACGGGCAATCTTCAGCGCATCGGCGGTCGAATACACCATGCGGATGTCCGCGCCGCGCGCCTTGGCCCTGAGCAGGGAAAGGTGGTCCGAAGCGGGCACCCGCAAGGTGTCGGCATAGGTGCACAAGATGACATCGCGCTCGCGGGCAAGACGGATCGCCTGGTCAATACGGCCGATGGGCAGCACGCAGACCGGACAGCCAGGGCCATGGATCAGGCGCACACTGGACGGCAGCAGATCGGCCAGGCCGTAGCGCGAAATGGCATGCGTATGTCCGCCGCAAAACTCCATCAGCCGGTATTCCCGGCCGGCCGATGCCGTGGCGCGGGCGATGGCGGCCGCCAGCCCGCTGGCCAGGTCGCCATCGCGGAATTCGTCGATGTATTTCATGGCCTGGCTTCCAGGATGGCTGGCGGCGTTGTGTTTGGCCCATCCGGCATTGCCGACATTTCGGCGAACAGGCGCAGGGTTGCTTCCGCTTCCTCGGGATCGAGCCTGGCCAGCGCGTAGCCCGCATGCAGGATGACGTAATCGCCTATGCGCACGTCATCGACCAGCGCCAGCGAGCATTCCTTGCGTACGCCGCCTATTTCGACCACCGCCTGGTCGAGGCCGTTGATTTCAACGATCAGCGCGGGCAATGCCAGACACATGATTCAATTCTCCAAAGAATGATACGCATGACGCGCGACCCATGCCTGGCCCAGCGCAAGGCCGCCATCATTGGGGGGTAGCTGCCGTGCGACAAGCACTCGCAGCCCGGCGGATTCGAGACGAACAAGCAGTTCGCGTGCCAGTATGGCATTAAGGAAGCAGCCCCCGCCCAGCGCCAGGGTATCCATGCCGCTGGCGCGCGCGGCGGCGACAGCCCATGCGGCCAGCGCCTCCGCCAGTGTCACGTGAAAGCGCGCTGCTGCAAGCGCCGGGTCTGGCGCATCCACCAGCGTTGCCAGCAGTGGCAGCAAATCGAGCTGGTTGCCGGGTGCGATGCGCCAGCCGCCGGCTATTGGTGTCGGAGATATGACAGGCCAGGCAGTTTCCGCCAGCCCTTCGAGCAACATGGCCGCCTGCCCTTCGTAGGCCAATAAGGCGCGCACGCCGAGCAAGGCCGCCGCTGCATCGAATACCCGGCCAAGACTGGAAGTCGGCGGGCAATTGAGCCCGCGTTCCAGAATTCCGGCGATGCCGCCTGCTGCGGGTTGCGCGGCAAAGCGCCGGGCAATCTCGTCACCACGTCCGAGCCGCCACAGCACCGCCGCCGCCATGCGCCAAGGCTCGCGCGCGGCGCGGTCGCCGCCGGGCAGCGGCAGCGGAACAAGGCTGCCGAGACGGGTGCAGCGCGCACCATCGACGCTGAGCAGTTCGCCACCCCAGACGCCGCCATCCGTCCCCAGGCCGACGCCATCGAGCGCCAGACCGAGCGCCGGCCCGGCATGGCCGTGCTCGGCCAGCACGGCGGCGATATGCGCGTGATGGTGCTGCACGGGAATGCAGCGCAGGCCATGCTGCGCCGCAAACCCGGCGGCATGGCGGCTCGAATGAAAATCCGGATGCAGGTCGCAGGCGACGACCTCGGGAGTGATTTCGAGCAGGTCCAGCAAGCGCGCCACGCTCTCTTCATGAAAGTTGCAGGTGGCGGCATTGTCGAGGTCGCCGATGTGTTGCGAGACAAATGCCTCGTCACCGGCCTCATCGCCGCGCGTGACGCAAACCGTATTCTTGTACCAGCCGCCGAACGCCAGCACGGCCGGGCCGCAGCCGGGATTGGTCAGCTTGATGGCGCGCGGCGTGTAGCCGCGGGCGCGGCGGATGAATTGTTGCGCGCCATCGGGCTGGATGCGCAGCACGCTGTCGTCACAGCGCACGACGATGTCGCGGTCATGCAGCAGGTAGGCATCGGCGATCCCGTCCAGCCGCGCCAGCGCTTCGTCGTTGTCAATCACCAGGGGTTCGCCACCGGGATTGGCGCTGGTGGCGACCAGCGCCAGCGGCTGAAAATCATCCAGCCAGGCATTGCCGGCTGGCCTGCCGGCGGCTTCGTGGAACAGCAGATAGTGAATCGGCGTACTTGGCAGCATCACGCCCAGCCAGGCCAAGCCCGGCGCAACACCGGGCAGGCGCGCGTCGCAGCCTGGGCGCTTGCGCAGCAAGACGACGGGACGCTCGGCGGAGGCAAGCAGCATCGCCGCAGCGGCATTTTCATCGGTGTCGATTTCGGCATAAGCCTGCGCACTGGCGAGATTCGCCAGCAGCACGGCAAACGGCTTTTCCTCGCGCGCCTTGCGCTGGCGCAGGCGCGCCACGGCATCTGCGCGGCCGGCATCGCAGACCAGGTGAAACCCGCCCAGGCCCTTGATGGCGACGATGGCGCCCGTGCGCAGCAGGCTCAATGTTGCGGTGATCGGATCGCCCGGCAACGCCATCCCTTGCGCATCAAGCAACGACAAGTGCGGGCCGCAGTTCGGGCAACAGGTGGTTTCGGCATGGTAACGGCGGTCGGCCGGATCGGCGTATTCGCGTGCGCAGTCGGCGCACAGCGGAAACGCCGCCATGCTGGTCTGCGGCCGGTCGTAGGGCAGGCGGCGCGTGACGGTATAGCGCGGCCCGCAATGCGTGCAGGTGATGAAGCCGTGTCGCCAGCGCCGACTTTTCGGCTCGCAGAGTTCGGCGAGGCACTCGGCGCAAATGACTGTGTCATGGCCGATGGCGGTACCCACCTTGCCGCCCTGGCTCTCGACGATGACGAAGCCGTGGCCACCTTGCGGCGTTGAGGCCTGCGCTTCGACCGCATCCACCCGCGCCAGCGGCGGCGCATCAAGGCGCAGGCGTTCGAGCAAGGCGCGCATCGGTTCCGCCGCGCCTTCGGCGGCGATTTCCACGCCTGCCGCATCGTTTCTCACCCAGCCAGCGAGATCCAGTTCCTGCGCCAGCCGCCAGACGAAAGGCCGGAAGCCTACGCCCTGAACCACGCCGCTGACCCGGATGCGCTGGCTGATCCGCATGGAAATTCAGGCTGCCTGGGGTTGTGCCTGGGGCGGTAAATCCCGCGCCTTGGCGACGCCAGCCTCTATCCATGCCAGCCAGTCAGCCATGCCCTCGCCACTGGTGGCCGAAGTGCGAATCACCTGGATGTCCGGATTGACGCGGCGGGCATAGGCGATGGCCTGGTCCACATCGAAGTTCAGGTAAGGCAGCAAATCGCATTTGTTGAGCAGCATCAGGCTGGCGGCGGCGAACATGTCGGGATACTTGATCGGCTTGTCCTCGCCCTCGGTGACAGAGAGGATCACCACCTTGTGCGCCTCGCCAAGGTCGAACGCCGCCGGGCAGACCAGGTTGCCGACATTTTCTATCATCAGTACGCCGCCTTCCGGCATCGGCAGCTTGCCGAAGGCATGGCCGACCATGTGCGCATCCAGATGGCAGCCCTTGCCGGTGTTGATCTGGATTGCCGCCGCGCCCGTCGCCCGGATGCGTTCGGCATCCTGGCTGGTTTGCTGGTCGCCTTCGATCACCGCGATCGGCAAGCGGCCGTGCAGCATGTCGATGGTCTTGACCAGCAAAGTGGTCTTTCCCGAACCGGGGCTGGAGACCAGGTTAAGGGCATAAATTCCGCGCGCGGCCAGGCTCTGGCGGTTGCTCGCGGCATAGGCGTTGTTCTTGGCGAGGATGTCCTGCTCTATGCTCACCATGCGCGACGGGCTCATGCCAGGCGCATGGGCATGCACCGGGGCGTAATGCCTGTGGCTGTGGCCTTGCGCCGGGGCATAGGCCGGACTGGCGGCATGGGCATGATTGCCGTGGGCATGCGCGTGGCTATGGTCGTGAGTATGTCCATGCTCAAGCGCATCACCCTCAATCCGTGTTTCTCCGCTGGCACAACCGCAAGTGGTACACATCGCGTTTCTCCTTGTTGTCTGACTTGTCCGGCTACGAATCGACTTCCAGTTCCTTCACCCGCATCTCGGTACCGCCGGTCACCTGCACCTGATAACTGCCACAATCAGGGCAGGCGCCATGCAGCGCCTCTATCGCCACCGTCTTGGCGCATATCATGCACCAGCCGCTGCCGGGTGTCTCGACAAATTCCAGGCGCGCACCCTCCGCCAGGCTGCCGCGCGTCACGGCATCGAAACAGAAGGCCATGGCCTCCCGCTCGACGCTGGCCAGGCGGCCAATCTCCAGCCAGACCGCCGTGACCCGGGTAAATTTTTCCTTGCGGGCGGCGTCTTCAAGCAATTGCAACACACCTTCGGCCAGCGACATTTCATGCATGCTCGACTGCGACCTCATAAGGAACGCACGGATCCAATGCCAGCGCCAGGCGCAAGCCATGCCCGCGCAGCGCGCCAGCATCGGTCGCCATGGCGCCATGCAATGCGGCGACAAAAGCGCCGCGCGGCTGAAAATTCCACTCCGTCGGCGCCACGACAGCATATTCACCTATCATTTGCTTCCCTCCATCGCGCCGTTTTTCCCCGTCTGCCAGGCGCACCCGATGCAACAGTGCGCCACGCGCCGTTTCGACACGGGCAACGCCAACCCCCGGCGCTGGCGTACAGGCATCAAACAGCTTGCCGGCAAAAGCTGCATCCTGATCCGCAATGTACCGCGTGCACTGCGCCAAGTCCATCAGCCGCGCCAGCAGCCGCGCCCGCACGCCCCGGCCATGGCGTGCCAGTGTCGCCGCCACCAGCGGATGGTCCTTCCAGCGCGCCAGCGCGCCGGTCTCCGCGGCCTGCCCCTGCCATTCCGGGCAGCGCGCGAAATCCTCGTTCCAGCGAACTCCATCAGCCCGGACATAATCGACAGCGGAGCAATTCGCCAACCAGCCCACGGCACCGGTTTTTGCAACGTTCTCGTCCGGCAAGGCGTGCCACAAGCGGCCGGCCAGCGCTTCATTGCGGACCAGTTCGTCCGGCGCATCCTGCGCGAACCAATCCGTCAGCGGCATGCCGAGCAGCGCTGCTTCGACAAACCCGACAAATGCTTCAGCAACACCTGGTGCAATACCAATGTCATTAATACGTTTATACCAGGCAGAGAATTCGGTTTCGAGCGGTGGCAGACCCAGCAGCCTGGGCCAGTCGAGCAGCAGGCGCCAGAGATGTTCCTGGGTTATCTCGATGATGACCGCGATGCGCTCGCCGCGCCATGTCTTGTCGGCGCATCCCTGCGCCGCAGCCACTGCGGCATGCCCGGCCAGACCCTGCGCCTTGCCGCAAACACCATACAGCATGGGCAGCAGCGCCAGCGCCATGGCGACCGGTTTGCCGACGAGCAGCCGCGCCGCGCATGGTCGGGTCGATGCCACCTCAACCGCCGTGACGGTGCGCCCATCCCAGACGATGCGCAACGCCAGCGCGCCAGCGATGTTTGCAAAACTTCCTTGGCTTATTTGACTCACGAATGGCCCCGCAAAAAGCTGCCGCGCAAAAAGTCACGGCGGCTGCCGGTTTCTGACGCGGCTTGCTCCAATACCGAAACCCCGGCAAGACGGGCCTGCTCCCGCTGCTTCTCGCGTTCGGCTGCCGCTGCCGGTTCCAGCAGAATGTCCAGCGCGGCATGGGCGGTAGCGCAGGCAGCCTCATGTGTGGCGAATTCGAAGGCTGGCGAGAAGAGCGAGCAAAGCTGATACGGCCCGAGCGTTGCCTCGCAGCCGCCCATGAAGTCATAAGCGCCGGAAGGAAAGTGCCAGCATTGGCGCTCGTCCGCCCCCAGCTCGCGGAAGGTGCCGGTTCCGCCTGGCAGCAGCATCAGGCTGATGGCCCAGGGCGTCACCAGCACGCCAAGCCAGTCGCCCTGCCACAGGCGAAAGCCGACGGCTTCGACGCGCAGCGCCGGGTTATTCAGCGGCAGGCCGGCCATGCGCGTCGCGGCAATGTGGCCGAACACCCGCTCGACCTGCTCGATCGGCCCAACCCGCGCGGCCTGCGGCAACGGGCTTTCAGCCATCCGGGAGCACCATGAACTTGTACCGTGGCGCTTCGCATTCGGGACAGCACCAGTGCGCCGGCAGTTGCGCGAAGGGGGTGCCGGGCGGCACCTGCCAGACCGGATCGCCCACGGCCGGATCGTACACCCACCAGCAGATGCCGCATTCGAGCCGCGCATCATCAGCGATGCGCCCCGTGTCACCCAGAAACGAGCCTTCGAAATGCGCAGGCATGGCGTTCACGCACCTTTCATGACATCCGCATTGGCGCACCGGGCTTCGCCCGCTTCCGCTTCCGCTTCGGCTTCCAGCGTCACCAGCCACTCGGCGAGACGCACAATGCTGTCCTCGTAATCCTCGCGCGCGGCCAACGCTACCTCGGGCACGTCGACCACTTCGAGCGTGTTGAGGATCAGTTGATCCATGCTGTTGAAATACTGCACCCACCAGACATGGGTGAGCGCGGTGCTACCGATGCGGCAGTTGCCATAGCCGCGCGAGAGGATGGTCGCCGCGCCGCCGCCCAGGGCTACGCCGAGATAGTTCAAATCCTGCGGCGTAACGGGCAGCAACGTCAGGTTGATGACATGGGCCGACCTGCCCGCCTTGTAGCGGCCCGACTGGTCGAGCAACTCGGTCAGCAAGGCTGGAGAATTCATGACGCCTGTTGGTGCTGGTGGCAAGTCCACCAATCCTCCGCCTCCCGTGGCCACACTGGCGCGCAATACCTCCGGCATGGCGCAGGCTTCAATGCGGTCGCTGGCGATACCGCCATCATCACGCAGTTCCTGTACCCGCCAGACACCGGCAAACGCGGATTCCTGCAAACGCACTGCGCGCGAGGTGCGCACCATGGCGCTGACTTCGCCCTGGCCGAGCGTCTGGTTGAGCAGGTCGATGACCTCCGGCGCCAGCCCGGTCAGTTCGATGCGCGGATAACCGGCTGAGCCGAACGGGGTGCGCCGCATGTCCTCGACCAGTTGCGCCAGCAAGGTACAGACATGCCGCAGCGCCGCCGGATCGACCGCATCGGGTGGCAAAGGTGCGCGGAATATGGCCATATCCTGCGGCATCGGCAGGTATTCCAGCCCATCGTCTTCTGCCTGGGAGCCGGGACCTATCGTCATGACCTGGACCGGAAAGGGCTTGCTGGCTTCGGTTTTCATTATTTCACTCCGCAAAATCATTCAATGCAACCCGCCCGGCGCACCAGCGGTATGCACCGGGATGCCAACCGTGGGCGCACGGCTGCTTGGCCTGGCCAGCATTGCCGGGACCTCGTGCCGATAAACCTCCCAGTCGCGCATGCCCTCGATGACACCCACATATTCGCCATCGCGCAGGAACAGCAATGCCGGCCAGGCGCGGAAACCATAGCGCGCCTGCAGCTCGCACGCCGCTGACGCCGTCAAGATGCCGGCGCGCGGTGGCGCGGGCAGTTCCTTGAGGACTTCCGGCAGCACCACGGCGACATCCCAGGTTTCCGGCACGCGCATCGGGTCTTCGGCGAACAGCACCACACAGTTACCCGGCTGGGCAGTGAAGGCATCGAAACTGGCCGTATCCAGGGCGGCGAAACCATGTTTGGCTTCAAGGCGGGCGATCAGCTTGGTCAGCGCATCGCCCGTCGGGGACAGGCTGGGCATGGCTTCATTCATTCAGGTTTCCTCCTCGGTTCTGTGTGGCTGGGCAGGCTGGATCAGGTGCGCAGGCAATGGCGGCTCGCGGTCGACCAGGTCGGCGAAGAGAACATCGAAATCCGGCTGGCCGCCATTTTGTAATTGCTCCAGCGCATCCAGTGCCGCATTGACCTGCGCCGCCCTGGCTGCGCTGACTACCTCGCGTGCCGCCCCGAGGAAGGTCAGAACCCATTGACCCGGCTCAAGCGGACCGGTCAGCAGCGTATCGATCCACACCTCGCCTTGCCTGCCCTGGCACCAGGCGCCGGCAGTTTCGCCGCGTAAAACCTGCATCGGGATAGCCATGCACATGGGCGGCCCTTAGAGGTAGCGCGCGTCGCCGATGCGACAAGCCGCTTCGGCGGATGGGCGGCCGCTTTCGTAAGCATCCAGGGCCAGCGCATGGCTATTGATATTGACGGCAGCGGCGTGTGGGCTTTCCATTCCTGCGGATGCCGCGCGCAGGTGAACTTCGCAACCCCACTCCGCCAGACGTTCCACGGCAATGCGCAAGGCATCGTCGATACGCGCCTTGACGATGGGCCGCAGGCTGCCGCCGTAATCATCGAGCTCCACCGGTTGCACGCCTATCAGCAGCATCTCGCGCGGGCAGCGGCCAGTCAGCATCGCGGCGGCGATGACATCCTGAAAACCGGTCTGGTGCAGGCTCATTTTCTTGGCGCCCATGAAGCGCGGCACCTGGTCGTTTTCAACCAGGCGCAAGCTGCCCGGTTCGAGACCGTAATCGACCGCATCGAACACAATCATGCGTTCCGCCTCTTGCAGATAGGGCAGCAGGTAAAGGCCCTGGGTACCGCCGTCAGTCACATTGACTTGTGGCGGCAAGACATAACGCTCTGCCAAGGCCTCGACGCAGCGAACGCCGAAGCCTTCGTCAGCCCACAACAAATTGCCGATACCCAGAACAAGAATTTGCATCACGCGACCTTCTATCACTTGTAACCGGTAGAGTTACAGCAGGGAATGTGCCACCTGCCCCATGTCTTTATTAAATAAAAATAATCAATGGGTTAGAATGAATTTCATAGGCCGTGACCCTGCTTGTCCGGAAACTTACCTTCCAGATTGGCGCCGGTACTATCCAGATGCTGGCCATTCGCCTCGCGCAATGCATGCCAGGCGCGATGGATATCCCATGCCTGCTGCAAATTCATCCAGAAAGCAGCGCCGGTACCAAAATAAATCCCCAGCCGCAAGGCAGTATCTGGCGTAATGGCGCGATGACCGCGTATCAATTCGTTCACGCGCCGGCGCGAAACGCCCAAACCTCTGGCGAGTCTTTCCTGGGATATCTTCAGCGGTTGCAGGAAACGGGTTTGCAGAAAGAACCCCGGCAAAGGCGGGCTGCGCGGCACGTGCGGCGCAGGCGCCACGCGTGAAAGCCGGGTCGAAAAAAAATGCAGGCGCTTATCCCCGCCTGCATCCAACCCTGTTTGGCCCATCGTAAAAATAACCCGCTGCTAAAGCGTGCAATCAGTCCCTGAATGTCCGCATGCCGCTAATCATCGCGCTGATCATGGTCTGGCGCGACAGGATGTCTTCACGAATCGCCGTGTAAATATGGATGATGACGAAACAGACGATGCCCCACATGCCCAGATGGTGCCAGCTATGCACTGCCTGGCTGCCGCCGAAGAAGGGGATCACCCAGCCGAACAGCAGGTCTTGCCAGCTCCCCAGTCCCTGACCCTCGCTGTAGAGGGCAAAACCGGTGATGATCATGAGCGTGCCCGTCACCGTAATGAAGAGGAACATGAACAAATGGCCGAGCGGGTTATGGCCCACATAGCGCCGCGCCTGCTTGTCCAGAAACAGGTACCAGCGCAACTCGTGCCAGAGCCCGCTCCACCACTGGCTGCTGGTAATCGGCAGGACGAACAGTTGTTTCGCATGCTCGTTGCCGACAATCGCCCAGTAGAGTCGCACCAGAAAGCCGATGGTAAAAATGTAGGCGGCAGTGAAATGGGCGAAGCGTATGTAACCCATCAGGAAATTCGCCGAAGCCTCCCCGGATACGCTCGGCAGGGGACTGGCAATCAGGTAGCCAGTGATTGCCAGGGTCACGATGCACAAGGCATTCAACCAGTGCCAGAGGCGCACCGGTGCCTCATACACGAATACGGATTCGCCCGTGCGGGGTTCCGTGATATTGACGGCTTGCTGTTCGACAGACATGGGACTCTCCTTTCCGCGCTTTTCAGCGCACTTTGACGGAGGTCAGTTCCTGGCCATCCGGACTCATCACATGGGTCGAGCAGGCCAGGCAGGGGTCAAAGCTGTGGATAGTGCGCAGAATTTCCAGCGGCTCGTCCGCCTTGGCCACCGGCGTATTCATCAGCGAAGCCTCGAAAGCGCCGATCTGCCCCTTGCCATCGCGCGGGCTGCCGTTCCAGGTGGTGGGCACAACGCACTGGTAGTTCTCGATTTTGGTGTCCTTGATCTTGATCCAGTGTCCGAGCGAGCCGCGTGGCGCCTCGGTAAAGCCGACGCCCTTGGCCTCCTTCGGCCAGGTCGCCGGATCCCAGTTCTCGATGTTGGCGGTGGAACTATCGCCGCCCTTGATGGTGGCGATCAGTTTGTCGAACTGCTTCACCTGCAAATCCGAGCAATACAGCGCCTCGATGCCGCGTGCCGCCGTCCGGCCGAGAGTTGAGAACAAAGCAGTTACTGGCACATCGAGCTGTTTCAGCACGCCGTCGATGGTCTCCTTGATGAAGGGAAACTGCTTGGGTTGCACATAGCCAAGCACCATGCGCGACAGCGGCCCGACCTCCATGGCATTGCCCTTCCAGCGTGGCGCCTTGATCCATGAATATTTGGCGCCTTCGTCCAGCTGTTCTATGCTGGTGCGCGTGCCCTTGAAGTTTTCTCCCTCGGGCTTGTAGTTCGGTTCGGTGATGCCGTCCCAGGGGTGCAGCCCCTTGGTCTCGTCAGGATACTTGTACCAGGAGTGGGTGACGAATTCCTGGACTTGCGACGGGTCGCGCAGGTCGATTTCATGGATGTTGGCGAGGTCGCCATTGATGATGGCGCCACGCGGCAGGAGCAGATTCCCCCCCGTGTAGTCATTGGCCCGTTCGGGAATGTCGCCATAGGACATGATGTTTTGCGAAGACAGCCCGCCGCCATACAGCCAGTCCTTGTAGAAAGAGGCAATCGCCAGCAGGTCGGGGATGTACACCTGTTCGACAAATACCTTGGTGCGGTCGATGATGTCCTTGACCAGGTTGAGGCGTTCCATGTTGATCGCGCCGACCGCCCCGGTGTCATGTACGTTGATGGCGCAGGGCATGCCGCCTACCAGCCAGTTGGGATGCGGATTCTTGCCGCCGAAAATGGTGTGGATCTTGACAATTTCCTTCTGGAAATCCAGCGCTTCCAGATAATGCGCCACCGCCATCAAATTGGCTTCCGGCGGCAGCTTGTAAGCCGGGTTGCCCCAGTAGCCATTCATGAACGGGCCCATCTGGCCAGATTCGACGAACTTCTTCAAGCGGTTCTGCAGGTCGCGGAAATAGCCGGGCGACGACAACGGCCAACTCGAAATGCTCTGCGCAAGCTCCGAAGTCTTCTTCGGATCGGCTTTCAATGCCGAGACCACGTCCACCCAGTCGAGCGCATGCAGGTGATAGAAATGCACCAGATGGTCGTGGATCTGGAGGTTCAACTGCATCAGGTTGCGGATGGTGTTGGCATTTTCCGGAATCTTGATGCCCAGGGCATCCTCGACAGCGCGCACCGAAGTCAGCGCATGCGTGCCGGTGCACACGCCGCAGATGCGCTCGGTGAAAGCCCAGGCATCGCGGGGGTCACGACCTTTCAAGATGACTTCCAGGCCGCGCCACATGGTGCCGGTGGACACCGCGTTGCGGATCACGTTGTTGCTGTCGAGATTCACCTCGACACGCAAATGCCCCTCGATGCGGCAGACCGGGTCAACGACGACGCGCTTGCCCGTATTGTCCAGCTTGAAGCCTTGTGTTTCATAGACACCCATGATTACTTGCCCCCCATGTTCTGATCTTTATTGGAACGGGCGCGGCTCAGGGCCGTGACTGCGGCATGCGCCACCACCGCCACACCGGCCGCTGCGGCTGCCGTGCCGCCAATCTTGTCGGCGTTGGCCTCGATGCCGAATTGATTGATATTGGTGACCCGCTCGTAGAACCCGCCCTTGTCCCAGAAACCCTCTTCCGAGCAGCCGATACAACCGTGACCGGACTGGATCGGGAAGGACACGCCGTTATTCCAGCGCGTGGTGGAGCAGGCGTTGTAAGTGGTCGGCCCCTTGCAACCCATCTTGTAGAGGCAGTGGCCCTTGCGCGCAGCATCGTCATCCCATTGCTCGACGAACTGGCCGGCGTCGAAATGCGGCCGACGATAGCACTTGTCATGGATGCGCTGGCCATAGAACATCTTCGGCCGGCCCTGGCGGTCGAGTTCCGGAATGCGGTCGAAAGTCAGCATGTAGGTGATCACGCCGGTCATCACTTCGGCAATCGGCGGGCAGCCCGGCACCTTGATGATCGGCTTGTCGGTAATGACCTTGTGGATCGGCACGGCCTGGGTCGGGTTCGGCTTGGCCGCCTGGACGCAACCCCACGATGCGCAGGCGCCCCAGGCAATCACCGCCTTGGCGTCCGCCGCCATGTATTTGAGCTTGTCGACAAAGGGTTTGCCGCCCTGGATACAGTACATGCCGCCTTCGTTAAGCGGCGGGTTGCCTTCAACGGCGAGGATGTAGTTGCCCTTGTACTTCTTCTTGATTTCTTCGAGTATCGCCTCGGCCTGGTAACCGGCCGCGGCCATCAAGGTGTCGTCATAGTCGAGCGAAATCATCGACAATATGACGTCCTTCGCCAGCGGATGCGCCGAGCGGATGAAGGATTCCGAGCAACAGGTGCATTCCAGGCCATGCAGCCAGATCACCGGCGTGCGCGGCTTGGTTTCCATCGCGTTGGCGATGCGCGGCACATAAGCCGATCCCAGCCCCAGCGAAGTCGCCGTCAGCGAACAGAATTTGAGAAAACTGCGCCGGGTAATGCCCTGGCGACGCAACACGTCATAAAAGGTTTCGGTCATGGCCCTGCCCCTCCTGAGGGATCTCGTTGTACTGATTTATCTCCTCATCCAAAAACCATGCCATGCCGGAAGGGCCATGATTACTCTTTAGTTATCAATAGATTGAATTTTCATCATGGATAAGCTCCAGCCATAAGTGACAAGTCGGTTGCCAGCGTCAGGCGCCTGATGACAAGCAGCCTTACAGATGTTCAAACTGCATCTCCGGTCCGCAGCAAGCCAGCCCCGGACGCGCGCGAAAATCAGTGATACCAGCTGGTAATGCCAAAAGCCAGGGTGGCCAGCGCCATCACGCCTGTCGCCAGCCAGCCCATGCGGCGCAAGCGTGGCGAACTGACAAAGGAACCCATCATTTTTTCGCGGCCGGACATATGCATCATCACCGCCATCAAGGGCACCGCCACGACGCCATTCATCATCGCGCTCCACAACAGCGCCTTCATCGGGTCAATCGAGCTGAAATTAAGCAGTACGCCAAGCAGGGTTGAAATGGCGATAATGGAATAAAACTCCTTGGCCGCTGCGGGCTTGAGGCCGAGGCCAGAACGCCAGCGGAAAAATTCCGCCACCGCATAGGCGGCTGATCCGGCCAATACCGGCACCGCCAGCAAACCGGTGCCGATAATGCCAGCAGCGAACAACGCAAAGGCGTAATCACCGGCGATAGGCCGTAGCGCGGCCGCCGCTTGCGCCGATGTCTGGATGTCGGTAATGCCATGCACATGCAGCGTCACCGCTGCCGTGAGCATGATGAAAAACGCGACCGCTTGCGAGAAACCCATGCCCAGCAAGGTATCCAGCTTGATGCGCGCCAGATGGTGCGCGGCCTCGGCAGGCCGCCGCTTCAAGGCGCTGAGCCTGGGCAACCGCCCCATTTCCTCGACTTCCTGGCCGGCCTGCCAGAAAAACATGTAAGGGCTGATGGTCGTCCCGAAAATGCTGACCACCAGTCCGAGGTACTCATTGGTATGTTCAATTTTCGGCCAGAATGTATCGACCAATACCCTGGTCCACGGCACATGGACAAAAAACAGGGTGCCGACATAGGCGAATAGCGACAGCGTCAACCACTTGAGCACGCGCACGTAGCGTTCATACGGAATGAATATTTGCAGCAGCAGGCACAGCATGCCAAACGCCACCGCATACACATGGCTTGGTCCGCCAGCAACGAGTTTCAATGCATCCGCCATCGCCGCGATGTCGGCAGCGATATTGAGGGTATTGGCCATCAGCAGCAACAACACCAGGGGCAAAGCCAGCCAGCGCGGGTAATTGAGCCGCAGGTTGGCCGCCAGGCCGCGCCCGGTGACGCGGCCAATGCGCGCGCTGACCATCTGGATGCTGACCATCAGCGGATAGGTAAAGGGCAGCGTCCACAAGGCGCCAAAGCCGTATTGCGCACCGGCTTGCGAATACGTGGCGATGCCGCTGGGGTCGTCGTCAGCCGCGCCCGTGATCAGGCCAGGGCCGAGGGTGCGCAACCAAAGACGCAGGCGGGATGTCATGTTCGGGATTTATCGAAAGAAGAAAAAAAGCGGGATAAGCCGCCAACTCACGGGATAGCCGGGAATGGCTGCGGAACATGGGCAGTTTAGCGGCTGCCACCAGCGGACATCGGGTCTGTTTTTACAAAACCCCGGCACGTTTGTAACAAATTGTCAGGCCGGATGCCTGCCGATTTGGTATCGTACGCACCCTGCCGGCCGAAACCCCTGCGCACGGCGCCCTATTCATCAGCACGTTTGAAACACGCCAAAACTCCGCATGAGCACCGATACCCTTGACCTGTTCGGCAACGCCGACGACGCCAATAACGCCGCCTCCCCCCCGCCCCCGCCCGCCGTCCCGCCAGCGCCGACTTTTCCGGAAGGATTTGACGACAGCAATGCCTTGGCGCTGGATGCTTACGCTGAGCGCGCTTACTTGGCCTATGCCATGAGCGTGGTGCGCGGGCGAGCCTTGCCGCAAGTGGAAGACGGCTTAAAGCCGGTGCAGCGGCGGATTTTGTATGCGATGAACGACATGCGTCTGGCCTCGAATGCCAAGCATGTGAAAAGCGCGCGCGTGGTGGGTGATGTGATCGGTAAATATCATCCGCACGGCGACAGCAGCATTTACGACGCCCTGGTGCGTGTAGCGCAAGAATTTACCCTGCGTTATCCGCTCATCGACGGTCAGGGCAACTTCGGCTCGCGCGATGGCGATGGCGCAGCGGCCATGCGGTATACCGAATGTCGGCTGACGCCGATTGCCGAATTGCTGCTGGCTGAAATTGATCGCGGCACGGTGGATTTTCTACCCAATTATGATGGCTCGGCCACCGAGCCGCAGCTCTTGCCCGCGCGCTTGCCGTTTGTGCTGCTCAATGGCGCCTCCGGCATTGCAGTGGGCATGGCCACGGAAATCCCGCCGCATAACCTGCGCGAAGTGGCGGACGCCGCCCGCTTGCTGATAAAAAAACCGCATGCGACGCTGGACGAAGTGCTGGAAGTCTTGCCCGCGCCTGATTTCCCCGGTGGCGGCCAGCTCATCTCGCCCGCAGCGGATATTCGCGAGATATATGCCAACGGACGCGGCAGTGTGCGCATGCGCGCGCGCTGGCATGTGGAAGAGCTGGCGCGCGGGCAATGGCGTCTGGTGATTGACGAATTGCCACATGGTGTCTCGGTTTCGCAAGTACTCTCCGAGATTGAAAGCCTGACCAACCCGCAGCCGCGCGCAGGCAAAAAGGACGTGAGCCAGGAGCAGAAAAATCTCAAAGCGCTGGTGCTGGGCGTGCTGGATGCAGTGCGCGATGAATCGAGCGATAAGCAAGCGGTGCGCATCATGCTGGAGCCCAAAAGCGCGCGCATCACGCAGGAAGAGTTCATGGGCGTCTTGCTCGCCCACACCAGCCTGGAAGCGAATGTCTCGGTGAACCTCACCATGATGGGTCTGTTTGGCGAAAACGGCGGCCGTCCACGGCAGAAGAATCTGCTGCAAATTCTGCATGAATGGATTGCCTATCGCTTTGCCACGGTTGAGCGCCGCACGCGGCATCGGCTGAGTGAAGTAGAACGCCGCATTCATATTCTTGAAGGACGCATGCTGGTCTTTTTGAATATTGATGAAGTCATTCGCTGCATCCGCGAGGCGGACGACCCGAAAGCGGATTTGATCGCCCGCTTTGGCTTAACTGAACTACAAGCGGAAGACATTCTGGAAATCCGCCTGCGCCAGTTGGCACGATTGGAAGGACTGCGGATTGAAAAAGAACTCAACGCGTTGCGCGAAGAAGAAGGCCAGTTAAAGATTTTGCTTGAATCCCACAGCGAGATGACGCGCCTGATCCAAAAGGAAATCAGCGACGACGCCAAACGCTTTGGCGATGATAGACGCACCTTGATCCAGACTGAGGCCGCCAGCAATCGCCACCGCGAAGTGGCCGCACCGGATGAGCCGGTGACCGTCATCATTTCCAAAAACGGCTGGGTGCGCGTGCGCCAGGGGCAGGACATTGACCCCGCTACCCTCACCTACAAAGCCGGCGACGCGGCAGGCTGGATTGCGCCCTCGCGCACCATTTGGCCGCTGATCCTGATCGACAGCAACGGCCGCAGCTACAGCCTGCGCGTCGCCGACCTGCCCGGCGGGCGGGGTGACGGCACGCCGCTCAATACGCTCATCGACTTTCAGGAAGGCGGCAAACTCGCGCAAGTGATTAGCGCTGCGCCAGAAGCCAAATATCTCGTCGCCAGCTCGGGCGGCTATGGTTTTATTGCAAGCATAGCCGACATGATCTCGCGCAATAAAGCCGGCAAGGCATTCCTCTCGCTAGAAAAAGGCGAGCGGCCTTTACTCCCTGCCAAAGTCGGCCAAAAAGTCGGCGCTGGTGATACGGCAACTCACCATTCAACAGCAAGTTCAACAGCGGGCCCCGCCGCCCCCCTAAGTGTCGCGGCACTCTCCGAAAGCGGCCGCCTGCTGCTGTTTGCCTTGCGCGAACTCAAGGAAATGGCACGTGGCCGTGGCCTCATGTTGCTGGATTTGACCAAAAACGACACCTTGGTAGGCGTTGCTGTCACCGCAGATGCCACATTGCGCATCCAGGGCATAGGCCGTGGTGGCAAAGCCGCAGAAGTCGCCATTGAACCACGCGAGCAAGCCGCCTACACCAGCAGCCGCGCCCGCCGTGGGCAAGAAATATCTGCCAAAATCAAACCAATTGGTTTGGTCGCAGAATCAACGTGAGGCCCAAAAGAATGGATAGCCCTGCCATGCAAAAATCGCAGACCGATCCAAACCAGATATGCCTGCCTGCGAATGAATTCGTTACAATACAGATAAATAAACCCGTGAAAATGCACTATCCGCTGGATAAATGATCAATCATACTCAAAACAATAAACCCCTATGTTATTCATCCTCTACTACATCGTTGCCATCACCATTCTGGTGCTTCACTTTACCGGCTATTTAGCTCGTCGAAATGTGGAATGGGTTGTCCTGGTTCTTGCCGTTACAGTTTTTCCGGCTGTGATTTATCTTTAGGCAAAAAATTCTGGCAAATAAAAAAACACCCTTGGAATGGGCGACTGCAAAAGTCGCCCATTCCAAGGGTGTTTTTTCTGAACCGTTTATCCACCTCGTTTAGCGGCTAATCGCTCAGCGTCACCGTCATGATATCTCGCGGGGATCCCCCCTTCAAATTAGCGAGAATCCGATATCGACTTCTTTATTTTGACTGGAAACTGCTCTTTTAGAGTAACCATCCAAGCCGCTGCCTCTTCTTCAGCCACCGCTTGCTCATAGGATGCCAATATTTGGCGATTTTCAGGACGATCAATGTCTGTGTTTCCATCCTTGACTGCATTGATGCGGTATATGCTGTAACCCTCTGCAGTAGCGACCCCAACAAAGGCAGGCAATTTACCCGTTTTTGCGTTGAAAACAGCGCTTAAAGCATTTGATGGCACGACTTCGTTTGAGATATGGCTCAACATTTTTGGTGATGACCAAGCTAAACCTACCTCTCCGCCATTGGCCAAGCGTGACACTTTGCCTTCGCCATCTTTGATAGCCAGTTTTACTGCGGCCTCTTGGATTAATTGGTTCTCAATGGCCGCTTTGACAACCGCGAGCTCTTGTCGAATTGCAGGTTTATGCTCCAATACCCTTGCTGCCACCAGCACACCAGGAACAACTTCAACGGCATCAGCATTGCGGCGTTTCTTGATCGTTTCAGGATCAAATAAAGCATTCAACAGTTTCTTATTGTCAAAAGGAAACGCTTGCTTATCCCCTTGTTTCAACCAGCCAGTTTGTTGCGGAATAAGCTTCCATTTCGCCGTGACGGGTGACAAGCTATCGGGCTGCTCATAAACCATATTGCCAAAAGCCTCCACTGCCCCGGCATATTGTTTAGCACCCAACTCACGTTTTATCTCTGTAGCAATCGCTGCTTTGACCTCATCCAATGGTTTGACTTTTGGGGCTTCTATCCCAGTCATGCGAATAACATGAAAACCAAACTCAGTGCGGACAATAGACGGGCGATCACCTTCCTTTGCGCCAAAGACAGCGTCCTCAAATGCTTTTGTCATCATCCCGCGGCTAAACCAGCCTAAATCACCACCCTTTTGTGCGGACTGCAAGTCTTGGGAATTTTGTTTTGCCAATTCATCAAAACTCGCTTTATTTTGATTTAGCTGGTCAAGAATGCCCTGCGCCTTTGCTTGCGCCAACTTAACTTCTGCACCGGCTGCATTGGGGAGTAAAGGGATAAGAATATGACTCGCCCGTCTTGACTCAACCGTTGTGTAACGATTCAAGTCCGCGTCATAACGGGCTTTAATTTCATCCTCGCTGACTACATTTTGCGCTGAAAGAACATCGGCACTCAGCACAACATACTCAACGCGTACTTGCTCGGGCAACTCAAATAACTTGCCGTGATCGGCATAGTATTTCCCGGCCGCATCGGGAGCCAATACCACCTGTGAACGGTAGTTTGCATACGGCAGTTGCGCCTCGACAACTTCGCGTTGCGCAAGTTGTACAGACAACCAATGAATACTTGCCGTCGTGCCAAGGATGTGTGCAGCAGCGACCGGCAAAATCAGTTGCTGAGTTGCAATATCTTGACGCATTCTTGCCTCAAAAACTTCCTTACTCAAACCTTGGGAAGAAAGTACCGCTTCATAGCGGCTCGCAGAAAACTGGTTGTTCTCCTGAAAGTCTGGAATACTGGCAATAGCCTCAACCAGCTCAGCATTATTTACTGCAAGCCTATTCTTGCTGATCGCCTGCAGAAGAAGCTTTTTTGCAATCAGCCCATCAAGCAGCTGGTTCCGTACAGCAGGCGAATCAATGATCGCTGTATCTACGTCAGGAGATTTAGCGCGAAGCCGGTCTTTTTGTTGGTTTAATGCGTTGTTAAATTCCTGCTCCGAGATTTTCATCTTGCCAACCGTAGCCACCTCGCCCCCACCGCCATCCTGCTTGAGGTAAGACTCGACGCCCCACAAGGCAAATGGTACGGTGATAAGAACAAGGAAGAGCTGAACAATCTTTTTGTTATTGCGCACGCTATCAAACATGATTTGAAACCCCGAATGTAATAAAGGCGAACAAATGTTCGCCTTTATTTTTTATGGTGGGTGCTGACGGGTTCGAACCGCCGACATTCGCCTTGTAAGGGCGACGCTCTACCAACTGAGCTAAGCACCCGCTGAACAGATTCAATTGTTAAGCATTGGTCAGGATTCTAACATCATGTGAGACATTTTTAGTGCGTCAAAACAGCGCCTGCCGCAACATCGACTACGCCTGTTTGCTCAACAGGCACACCCACTGTTTCTTCCAATGGCTGAGGTGCCCTCTCAAGCGCTAATTCCAGGACTTTATCAATCCAGCGCACTGGCTGAATTTCGATCCGGTTTTTGATCGTATCAGAAATCTCGGCCAGGTCCTTGACGTTTTCCTCGGGAATCAGCGCCAGCTTGATCCCACCGCGAACTGCTGCCAGCAGTTTTTCCTTTAAACCGCCGATAGGCAATACTTCACCCCGCAAGGTAATTTCACCCGTCATGGCAACATCCGCACGAACAGGGATACCTGTCAAAGCAGAGACTAATGCGGTGCAAATCGCAGCGCCTGCGCTAGGGCCATCTTTAGGTGTCGCCCCTTCAGGCAAGTGGATATGCAAGTCACTCTTTTGATAGAAATCTTCTGCAATGCCTAATTGCTTGCTGCGTTTTCTGACAACAGACAAGGCGGCCTGGATAGACTCCTGCATGACATCACCCAACTTACCGGTCGTGGTCGTTTTACCTTTTCCTGGCAAAACAATCGCCTCAATGGTAAGCAATTCACCACCCACCTCAGTCCAGGCGAGACCCGTGACTTGCCCCACCTGATTTTCCTTTTCGGCAACGCCAAAACTGTAGCGCCGCACGCCCAGGTATTTATCAAGGTTCTTACTATTAACTATCAATTTTTGCTTGCGTGGCCGCATGACGAGAGACTTGACCACTTTGCGGCAGATTTTCGATATCTCGCGCTCTAACGAACGTACGCCAGCCTCCCTGGTGTAATAACGAACAATATCGCGCACCGCATCTTCGGTGACCGTCAATTCGTCCGACTTGATGCCATTATTCTTCATTTGCTTGGCCAACAGATAGCGCATGGCAATGCTGACCTTTTCATCTTCCGTATAACCAGACAGACGTATGATTTCCATCCGGTCAAGAAGTGCATGAGGAATATTCAGTGTGTTCGCCGTCGCAACAAACATCACGTCGGACAAGTCAAAGTCGACCTCAACGTAATGATCCTCAAAGGTGTGATTCTGTTCCGGATCCAATACTTCCAGCAAGGCAGATGATGGGTCGCCACGAAAATCCTGCCCCATCTTATCCACTTCATCCAGCAAAAACAGCGGGTTCTTCACGCCAACCTTGGTCATATTCTGCAAAATCTTGCCTGGCATCGAGCCAATGTAGGTTCTGCGATGGCCGCGAATTTCAGCTTCGTCCCGCACGCCGCCTAATGCCATACGCACAAATTTACGGTTCGTTGCCTTGGCAATCGATTGCCCAAGCGAGGTCTTGCCCACGCCTGGAGGGCCTACCAAACACAAAATAGGCGCTTTGACTTTATCCACTCGCTGCTGCACAGCCAAGTATTCAACAATCCGCTCTTTGACTTTTTCAAGACCGTAATGGTCCTTGTCCAACAATTTCTCAGCAGCAGGCAAATCCTTGCTGATGCGCGATTTTTTTCGCCATGGCAAACCAGCCAGCGTCTCGATGTAGTTTCTCACTACTGAAGCTTCAGCTGCCATGGGCGACATCAATTTAAGTTTTTTCAATTCGTTGGTTGCCTTGAGCAAGCCTTCCTTGCTCATGCCTGCCGCCTTGATTTTTTTCTCTAACTCCTCAAGATCAGCGCCTTCTTCGCCTTCACCCAACTCCTTTTGAATGGCTTTGGCTTGCTCATTGAGGTAATACTCACGCTGGCTTTTTTCCATCTGCCGCTTAACACGGCCCCGGATTCGTTTTTCGACCTGCAGGATGTCCAGCTCAGCCTCTAATTGACCAAGTAGTTTTTCGAGCCGCCCTGTCACCTCAAGCGCTTCCAGCACATCCTGCTTTTGCTCAAGCTTCAAAGGCAAATGCGCAGCAATGGTGTCAGCCAGACGGCCACCCTCATCTATGCCAGCGAGTGAGGTGAGCACTTCAGGCGGTATTTTTTTGTTCAGTTTTACATATTGATCAAACTGGGCCAGAACCGTGCGCCGCATGGCTTCAATTTCGTGATTGGCCACACGATCGACCACGATAGGCTCAATTTCGGCAGTAAACAGTTCACCAGTATCAACGACATGCAATACACGCGCACGCGCCACACCCTCAACCAGCACCTTCACCGTGCCGTCAGGCAACTTGAGCATTTGCAAAATATTCGCCATGCAGCCGATGTCATACATATCATCAGGCGTCGGTTCATCCTTGGCCGCATGCTTTTGCGCGACGAGCAGTATGCCTTTCCCTCCCTCCATGGCTAACTCAAGCGCTTTGATGGATTTTGGGCGTCCGACAAATAGCGGAATCACCATATGAGGAAAAACAACCACGTCGCGCAAAGGTAATAAGGGGGTAGCAGAATAATCCTGCGTGACGGGCATTACAGAGGTATCGTTCAGGTCAGACATCATCGTGTCCTTTAAAGTTGTGATTCATGCAACCCATATGGGGGTATGCAAAAGAAAATCAAGGGCTGTATTTTTCCTTACAGCCCTTGGCAGATCATGATGCGCAAGTTCGCAACTTAATTTAAAAATTCGTCCGCAGATTAATTAGCGCCTGAGACTTTGGGTTGATCTGCATAGATAATCAACGGCTGAGCGCCGCTATCTATGGTTGTTTCATCCACAACGACTTTTGCTGCGTTTTCCATAGTCGGCAACTCATACATGGTATCCAGCAACACGTTTTCAAGGATGGAGCGCAAACCACGCGCACCCGTTTTACGCTTCAAGGCTTTTTTGGCGATCGCTTGCAGTGCTGAAGGGCGAATTTCCAGTTCAACGCCTTCCATGGAAAAAAGCTTCTGATATTGCTTTACCAGCGCATTTTTAGGCGCGATCAAAATCTCGACCAAAGCGGCCTCATCCAATTCCTGCAATGTCGCCAAAACGGGCAAGCGCCCAATGAGTTCTGGAATCAAGCCAAACTTGATCAAATCCTCAGGCTCGACTTCACGCAGCACATCGGAGACATTAGCCGTATTTCGGCTTTTGACTTCTGCGCCAAACCCAATACCACCTTTTTCTGAGCGCGCACGGATGACTTTATCCAATCCGTCAAACGCACCACCGCAAAAAAACAGGATATTGGTCGTATCAATCTGCACAAAATCCTGATTCGGATGCTTGCGCCCGCCTTGGGGCGGAATGCTCGCTACCGTGCCTTCGATCAATTTCAGCAAAGCCTGCTGCACGCCTTCACCGGAAACATCCCGGGTAATTGAAGGGTTATCCGCTTTACGTGAAATCTTGTCGATTTCATCAATGTAGATAATCCCTTGCTGGGCCTTCTCGACATCGTGATCACAATTTTGCAAGAGCTTCTGAATGATGTTCTCGACATCCTCACCCACATAACCGGCTTCGGTCAGGGTGGTCGCATCGGCCATCACAAAGGGCACGTTCAGCATGCGGGCCAGCGTTTGCGCCAGCAAAGTCTTGCCTGAGCCCGTGGGACCAATGAGCAAAATATTGCTTTTGGCCAACTCAACGCCATCGCTGCCCTTCTCTTTATGACGAATGCGTTTGTAATGGTTATACACAGCCACGGCAAGAATCTTTTTGGCTGCCTCCTGCCCGATCACATACTGGTCCAGCATCGCACGGATTTCCTTGGGCGTGGGCAAGCCCTGACCGTCTGCGGACGCTGCCTCTGCGTTTGCCATTTCATCGCGAACAATATCGTTACACAGATCAATGCACTCATCGCAGATAAAGACAGACGGACCAGCGATCAATTTTTTCACTTCATGCTGGCTCTTGCCGCAAAAGGAGCAATATAAAAGCTTGTCACCACCTGCAGTCTTCTTTTCCACCTTCGTTCTCTCCGTGAATAGATGTTTCAGCCAGCAGTGACATCAGTACGGCTCGTTAACACTTTATCCACCAGGCCGTACGCCACTGCAGCTTCGGCTGACAGAAAATTGTCGCGATCCGTATCGCGCTCAATGCGTTCAATCGGCTGCCCTGTGTGCGCCGCTAACATGTCATTGAGCTTTTGCTTGAGAAATAAAATTTCCCTGGCGTGAATTTCAATGTCAGAGGCCTGACCCTGGAAGCCACCCAGCGGCTGATGAATCATCACGCGTGAATTTGGCAAACAATAACGCTTACCTTTCTCGCCTGCCGTCAATAAAAACGCCCCCATGCTGGCAGCCTGGCCAATGCATAGGGTGGACACATGCGGTTTAATGAACTGCATGGTGTCGTAAATAGCCATACCAGCAGACACTGACCCCCCCGGCGAATTGATATAGAAGAAAATATCCTTATCGGGATTTTCCGATTCCAGAAACAGCAACTGGGCGACAATCACGTTGGCTGTTGTGTCATTGACCGGACCAACCAGAAAGATCACCCGTTCGCGCAACAGCCGCGAATAAATATCATACGCGCGCTCGCCCCTGCCGCTGGTCTCGATCACCATGGGCACCATGCCCAGTCCTTGCGGATCATTCATGGAGGCACTCATTCCACCCTGGCCACCTCGTGTGTATTGCGCACCGCCCATAGCACCTCCTGGAGTAATCATGCCATTTATCCTGCATTGCCCATCAATTCGTCAAAAGCAACTGGCTTATCAATGACATTAACTTGCTTTAAAACCCACTCGACCACATTATTCTCAACCGCCATGGCTTCAGCTTCAGCCAAACGTTGGGGTTGAGAGTAATACCAGCGCACGACTTCCTTGGGATCTTCAAATGAAGCTGAAAACTCATCCACAACCGCACGCACCTGCTCGGGTTTGGCGTAAAGATCATGTGCCTTTACCACTTCCGTGAGCAACAAGCCTAACTTGACGCGGCGTATGGCCTTATCCGCAAACCAGGCCGGATCAATCGGGAAACCCTTGACTGCCATGCCACGCGCCTCCATATCACGCACGGCAACATCCGCCATTTGTCTGGATTCAGCATCCACCAAGGCCTTGGGCACATCAAACGAATTCACTGCCAACAAGGCATCCATGACTTGTTGCTTGGTTTTAGCTTCCAGGCGTTTCTTGACTTCCCGCTCAAGATTGGCACGAATCTCAACCCGGATGGCGTCCATATCGCCATCCTTCGAGCCCAAATCTTTGGCAAACGCCGCATCCAGGGCAGGCAATTCGGCCGCTTCAACCTTATTGACAGTGACATCAAACTGCACCGTGCTACCCGCCAGATCCTTGGCCTGATAATCAGCGGGAAAGGTCAGGTCAAAAGTCTTTTTATCGCCAGCGGACATCCCGACAACCGCCGCTTCAAAATCAAGCAGCATGGTACCCGCGCCAACCGTCATGGTGTGATTATCGGCTTTGCCACCCGGAAACTCTACGCCATTCTTGCGACCCACGAAATCAATCACAATGCGGTCGTCTTTTTGTGCCGCACGCTGAACTTCGTTATACACCATGCGCTGCTTGCGCAATGCATCCAGGGTTTGCTCAACTTCAGCTTCCGTCACTACCAAGGCAGGACGCTCAACCGACTGCCCTGAGACATCGCCCAAGGTAATGGTGGGATAAACCTCAAAAGTTGCCGTGAAATTGAGCTTATCCCCACCTTCTTTATTGGTGGCAGGCTGAATATCGGGATAACCCGCCACGCGCATATTTTGCGCTTTGAGCTCAGACTCCAGCGCAAACTCAACCGCCACACCAATTGCCTCGCTACGGGCTTGGCCACCGTAATTTTTCTCCACCAAATTCATGGGCACCTTGCCGGGACGAAAGCCGGGCATCTTGACTGTGCGCGCAATGTTTTTAAGACGTGCGCCAATATCACCTTCGATGTCAGCCAAGGTGATTGAAATATCAAGGCGCCGCTCAAGCGGGCTAACCGGTGCGGCCGGTGCGGCGACCGCCCCCGTGGTGGCTGCCTGTGTTGCCATTTCTGTTGCTGTATCCGTCATTTTTTTATCCGTCAAATTTAAAAAACTACGCAAAACACACAAAACTGCATTGATCGCTACAGTGCGCACAAGGCGATGTCCGCAAGTACCCCATCATAGCCAACACGCTGAACCAATACCAATGCATTCAAGTTTGGTGCCCAGGAAGGGACTCGAACCCCCACGCCTCGCGGCGCCAGAACCTAAATCTGGTGCGTCTACCAATTCCGCCACCTGGGCCTTACATGTGCTCACCGGCAGATTTAAGCTTGTTGCTGGTAGAAGCGCCCTGCCAAGTGACCTGTTGCACAGGCCGCCAAACAACAATCTGCAATGAACGGATGATTTTACCTGCTTTCACCGAATCTTTCTCACCTCCCGCCTATACTTCGTCACATCATGGTCGCCGAAACCCACAAAAAACACTACGAAAACTTCCCCGTTGCCTCGCTTTTGCTACCCCAGCCCCTGCGGGAACCGGTTGCGGCCATTTACGCTTTTGCCCGCAGCGCCGACGATTTCGCCGATGAAGGTGAGCTCGCGCCAGCCCAAAGACTGGCTCAACTGCACAGCTACCAACAAGAGCTTAACGCCATTGCGCACAACCGCCCCAGCAATCACCCGGTTTTTTTGCGCTTGCGCCCCGTCATTGCGCAGCACCAGCTACCCCTGGCCCTGTTCCACGACTTGCTTGATGCTTTTATTCAAGATGTCACATGCAATCGGTATGCCAATTATGCCGAGTTGCTTGACTATTGCCGCCGATCAGCCAACCCGATCGGGCGTTTATTGCTGCATCTGTTCAAACATGCCAGCGAAGAAAACCTGGTCCAGTCGGATGTCATTTGCACTGCCTTGCAGCTTATCAACCATTGGCAGGATGTTGGCATAGACAGCCACAAAGGGAAAAATGGCCGCATTTACTTGCCTATGGATGAAATGGCGCGCTTTAATTGCAATGAAACCGATATTTTGCGCCGTCTCGCCAGCGCCGACTTTTTAAAGCTTCTGCAATTCCAAGTCCAGCGCGCGCGCGCCCTGATGCTCGAAGGCGCGCCACTCGGACACCGCCTGCCCGGCCGCATTGGCCTCGAAATTCGCACCATCACCGCGGGCGGGCTGCGCATTCTGGAAAAAATTGAAGCCGTGAATTACGATGTGTTCAACCATCGCCCCCAACTCAACGCGTTCGACTGGCCGCTCATTGGCTGGCGCGCGCTCACCCGATGAGTATTCGCCATGACCCCTGACGACTACTGTCAACAACGCGCTGCGGCCAGCGGCTCGTCGTTTTATTACAGCTTTCTGTTTTTACCCCCGATCAAACGTCAGGCGATTACCGCTTTGTATGCTTTTTGTCGGGAAGTCGACGATATTGTCGACGAATGTCCCGATCCGCATCTGGCACGCACCAAGCTGGCCTGGTGGCGCACTGAAATTGCGCAGTTGTTTGATGGCCACGCGAGCCACCCGGTCAGCCAAGCCCTGGCGGGCGCATTGCAATACTTCCCCCTGCCACAAGAGCAGTTGCAGGAAATCATCGACGGTATGGAAATGGATATTGATACTGTGCGCTATGCTGATTTTCGCGCACTGCATTTGTATTGTTATCGCGTCGCCAGCATCGTGGGTCTGCTCGCAGCGGAAATTTTCGGCTACACCGACCGCCGCACGCTTAAATATGCGCATGACTTAGGGTTGGCATTGCAGCTCACCAACATCATCCGTGACGTGGGCGAAGACGCGATGCGCGGCCGCATTTATCTGCCGCAAGAAGACCTCGCCAAATTCGGCGTGACAGAAGCTGACATCCTCCAGCGCCGTGACAGCCCTGCGTTTCGGCAGCTCATGGCATTTCAAGTCGAGCGCGCACAAGCCACTTACGGTCAAGCGATGGCACAACTCCCCACGGCTGACCGCAAAGCACAACGCGCGGGGCTCATCATGGCCGCAATTTACCGCACCCTGCTCAACGAGATCGCTCGTGATGGCTACCCAGTGTTAAAGCAGCGCACCTCGCTCACGCCGCTGCGTAAAGTATGGCTAGCTGGCAAAACCTGGTTTACCGCTTGAAGATGCCTTAACACCATGCATATTGCCATCATAGGCGCAGGCTACGCCGGGCTTGCTGCGGCAGTGGAACTGCTCGCACAGGGCAAACCAGGCCAAACCGTCACCGTATTTGAAGCCTCCCGCACGCTCGGCGGCCGCGCCCGTGCCGTTGAGCTCGACGGCATGACGGTCGATAACGGCCAGCATATTTTGCTCGGTGCCTGTAGCCAAACCCTGCGCCTGATGCAAATGGTTGGCGCTGATCCCAAGCAACGATTCAAGCGACGGCCACTGCACTTGGAGTTCCCTGGTGAATTTCGCCTTAGCGCACTTCGCTTGCCCTCCCCCCTGCACCTGCTGGCTGCTTTAGTTTTCGCCCAAGGCCTTGATTGGCGCGAAAAGCGGGCAGCCATTCGTCTCATGCAAAGCTTGCAAGGCAAGCATTTCATGATTTCGCCCGATAGCAGCGTGACGACATGGCTGAATGCCAATCACGCGCCGTCCCGCCAGCGCCGACTTTTATGGGAACCGCTATGCGTCGCGGCATTGAATACGCCCGCCGATCAAGCCTCCGCGCAAATGCTGGCGAATGTGCTCAGGGACAGCCTGGCCAACCATCGTGCCGCCAGCGATTTACTCATCCCGCAAGTCAACCTTTCCGCCTTATTCCCCGAACCGGCTGCGGCGTTCATCACGCGTCACGGCGGGCAGGTGCACCGCAGCCAGCGTGTCACGTCTTTAGCGCAAACCAGCCAAGGCTGGCGCATCAATGATCAAGGCCCATTTGAT
>LNAP01000815.1_pt1 | contig 55982 bp, 47 predicted proteins | sample 602601 | NCBI WGS metagenome assembly LNAP01 (sample SAMN02440304, study PRJNA202911) | soil metagenome | biome: Subtropical and temperate rainforests or woodlands; isolation source: soil samples (1 kg each in a 20% v/v slurry with milli Q water) were... ...
GTGGACGTACGTCTGTGAAAGTAGGTCATCGTCAAGCTCTTATGCAGTAAGAAAACCCCCGCCCGTCTCAACGTGCGGGGGTTTTTGTTTGGGCGCGCGCATTAGTCGGATGGGCGAAGGGTACGCCGATAAATCAAGTCGGGTAAAATATAGCTTGGTAATACTTAAGCAGTTCCACCACATTGTTTTCCGGAGGTTCGTATGACCCAGGTGTACCCGCCAGACGAAGGAAATGGCCTGTCCATGCGTAATCTGACGCATGTTATTTATGGCCTCTTTGCACTGGGTTTGCTTAGCGCAGGCTTTTTTGGCATAGCAACCATTGCCTCCATCGTGCTTGCCTACCTGAAACGTGCAGATGCCGCTGGTACGCTGTACGCGCAGCACTTTGACTGGGTAATCAAAACCTTTTGGTGGGGACTGCTGTGGATGCTGCTCAGCGCATTGGCGACTTTCATCTTCCTTGGCTGGATCACTGGCGTGATCGCGCTGGTCTGGATCGTATACCGGGTCATCAAAGGCTGGCTGGCTCTTTTGGCGGGTAGTCCGCCAGTGGCCGGATACTGATTCCAAAAACAAAAAAACGCTGCCGGAAAACCGAGCAGCGTTTTTTTTATGGATTCAGGCGCCTTATTTCAAGTGGCCGCTTACCAGCTTTGTGAGCTCGAACATCGAAACCTGATCTTTGCCGAACAAAGGACGCAGCTTGTCGTCGGCATTGATGTTGCGGCGGTTGGCAGGGTCTTGCAAATCGTGCTTTTTGATGTAGTCCCATATTTTCTTGGTGACTTCAGTGCGTGGGACTGCCTCGGGTCCGATAATGGCAGCTAAGGTAGCACTAGGTGTGAGTTTAGGTTTACGGGCGGGCTTCTCGGTTGTTGCCATGGAATAGGGCTCCTAACTGATAGTTGAAAAAACGCTTCTCCCGCAGCATAACGTGAGAGTCCCATAAAGACCAAGTAATTTGTGTACGAGAGTTTGTCATAAACTCCATTTGGACTACACGGTGCCATGGGCCCGCCGGTATGGTAAGGTCTCACGCAAGCCGACGCTGTCCGCTGGTACCGTTCCACCTGGAGACTTTATCCGATGTACGCAAGAAGTGTTCTCGACGCAATCAATCTATTCCACGATGAGCTGACGGCATTGCGTCAAGATATCCATGCCCACCCCGAGCTCGGCTTCCAGGAACTGCGCACCTCGGCTCTGGTTGCGAACGCACTCTCGGCTCTGGGCTATACCGTTCACCGTGGTGTCGGAAAAACCGGTATCGTTGGTCTTCTGGACGGACAACGCAATGACAGCGCACGAAGCATAGGCCTGCGGGCCGATATGGATGCCCTGCCTGTTCAGGAACAAGGTATGCATCCTTACGCATCCACCAATCCGGGGGTCATGCATGCCTGCGGGCACGATGGTCATACGGCTGTCCTGTTGGGCGCGGCGCGCTACCTGGCCGAGACTCGGAACTTCAATGGCCGCGTCGTGCTTATTTTCCAGCCGGCGGAAGAAGGCTTGGGTGGCGCCAAGGCGATGCTCGATGACGGCTTGTTCGAACGCTTCCCCTGCGATGCAATCTATGGCCTGCACAATTGGCCCGGTTTGCCGGCTGGAGTGATCGGAGTGAATTCAGGCCCCATGATGGCGGCAGCCGATCATTTCGAGATTCACATTGAAGGACGCGGCGGCCACGGAGCCCATGCTTACCAGACGAACGATCCTGTCGTTATTGCCGCTCAGTTGATCAGCGCACTGCAGACCATCGTCTCCCGCAATGTTCCGGCCCCGGATTCGGCGGTGGTGACCGTGGCGGCGGTCACGGCAGGCAACCTGCAGGCAATGAACGTAATTCCCAAAGACGCTCACATGGTCGGAACAGTGCGCACCTTCAATCCGGTCGTGCAGGAACAGATCATCCGGCGCATGCAGGAAGTCGTCGACGGTATTGCCGTGGCGTTCAAGGCAACCATCACAATGAAGTACCACAGGCTGTTTCCGGCCACCGTCAATACGCCGGAGCACGCGGCGTTCGTCGCTGACGTAGCCGCCGAGCTATTTGGATCGGACATGGTTGTCCCCAACCTGGTACCTTCAATGGGCTCAGAAGATTTTTCTTTTATGCTCCAACGTCGGCCCGGCGCTTATTTCCGGCTGGGGCAGGGGGGCGCGGAATCAGGCCATGTGCTGCATAGTTCGGCGTTTGATTTCAATGATGCCGTAATTCCAGCTGGAAGCGCCATGTTCAGCCGACTGGTCGAGCGCAGCATGCCACTTGCGTCCGGGCGATAATACCGGATTGATCACACTTCAAGCTCCTACCATGCAAAGCCCAATTAACACCTTGACGATTACCCGGCCAGACGATTGGCACCTGCACCTGCGCGATGGTGCCGTGCTGGATTCCGTGGTGGCGGACTCGGCCCGGCAGTTTGCCCGTGCCATTATCATGCCTAACCTGCGGCCACCAGTGACCACGACGGAATTAGCCCTTGCCTACCGCGATCGCATTTTTTCAGCTCTGGACCGGGCAGGCATTCCGGCGGTGTCGTTCACACCACTTATGACCTTGTACTTGACCAACAATACCAGTGCGGATCAGGTGGTGCGCGCCAGTGAATCCGGCTTCGTGCATGGAATCAAGCTGTACCCGGCGGGAGCTACAACGAATTCCGATGCTGGCGTTACCAATCTGTTGGGAAAATGCGTGGCGGCGCTTGAGGCGATGCAGGCCGTTGGCATGCCATTGCTGGTGCATGGTGAAGTCACCGATCCCGACGTCGACCTGTTTGATCGTGAAGCGGTCTTTATTGATCGCATCATGATCCCCTTGCGGCGCGCTTTTCCAGCATTGAAAGTCGTGTTCGAGCATCTGACCACTTGCGATGGCGTGGACTATGTGCGCGATGCCGATGGTCCGGTAGCGGCAACCATTACCGCACACCACCTGCTCTATAACCGCAATGCGCTGTTCCAGGGCGGCGTGCGCCCACATTGGTACTGCCTCCCGGTCTTGAAGCGCGAGCGACATCGCCAAGCCTTGCTGACTGCGGCCACCAGCGGCATGGGTCGTTTTTTTCTGGGCACCGATAGCGCGCCGCATCCCAAAGGGCTTAAGGAGAACGCGTGCGGATGTGCCGGTTGCTATACCGCCTTGCACGCCATGGAGCTGTACGCCACCGCCTTCGACAGCGTAGGAAGCCTGGACAAACTCGAGGCCTTCGCCAGTTTGAACGGGCCGGCGTTCTACGGTTTGCCCGTGAACCAGGGTACGCTCACTTTGAATCGCGAGGCGTACCGCATACCCACCGAGCTGCCTATGGCCGAGTCGACCGTAGTCCCGCTAGCCGGCGGAGAGTCGCTGGCCTGGAAGGTCGCCCAATAAAGCAGACGGGCAGCAAGGCGCGATTAGGATCCGCCGTTTTTCTTTTCCTCAAGCGCTTCCCAACGACCAAACAGCGTGATCAACTGTTTTTCTATTGAGCCCAATTGCTCGTTGATGACGTCCACCTCGGCCGGGGCGTCGCGATAAAGGCTGCCGTCCGCCAGCTTGGCGGCAAGCTGGGACTGCTTGGCTTCAAGTTGCGCAATGGTATCGGGAAGCTCTTCCAGCTCGCGCAGTTCCCATGAGGTGACCCGAATGGCCTTGATCGGCTTGGCCCGTTCGGCGGCGGCCGCTTCCTTCTTGCGTGCTTTTTCGCTTGCAGCATCTGGTGGTGCGGGCCGTTGCGCCAGCCATTCATCGTAACCGCCCACATATTCCTGCCAATGACCGTTTTCCTCGGCCACGAATGTCTGGGTCACGACGTTATCCAGGAAGGCGCGGTCGTGGCTGACCAGCAGCACCGTGCCAGGATAGTCTTGCAGCAGGTCCTCGAGTAACTCCAGTGTTTCGATATCCAGGTCATTCGTGGGCTCGTCGAGGACCAGGATATTGGTGGGCCGGGCGAACATGCGGGCCAGGACCAGGCGAGCACGTTCGCCACCGGACAGGCTTTGCACTGGCGAGTGGGCGCGGGCCGGTGGAAACAGAAAGTCTTCCAGATAGCTCATCACGTGCTTGCGCTGGTCGCCGATTTCGATCCACTCGCTGCCGGGATTAATGGTGTCGGCGAGTGTGGCGGTTTCGTCCAGTTGTGCACGCATCTGGTCGAAGTAGCCGACGGTAAGGTTGGTTCCAAGGCGTACGGTGCCGCTGGTCGGCTGCAGCTCGCCAAGGATGATCTTGAGCAGCGTGGTTTTTCCGGCGCCGTTCGCACCGATTAGGCCTATGCGGTCTTTGCGCATGATGGTGGCTGAAAAATCGCGTATCAGAACGCGATCATCGTAAGCATGGCTGACATTCTCGAGCTCGACAACCAGTTTGCCCGACCGTTGCCCCTCTGCGACTGCCAGGCTGACGTTACCGACACGCTCGCGCCGCGATGCACGGTCGCGCCTGAGTTGTTCGAGTCGACGTACCCGGCCTTCGTTGCGAGTGCGACGGGCCTCGACACCCTTGCGTATCCAGGCTTCCTCCTGGGCAAGTACTTTGTCGAACTTTGCGTTTTGCTGCTTTTCGGCTTCCAGCCATTCGGCCTTGCGTTGTTGCCACGTTGAAAAGTTGCCCGGAAAGCTGAAGAGCTTGCCGCGATCGAGTTCGACGATGCGGGTGGCGACGGCATCCAGAAACCGGCGATCGTGGGTAATGATGATGGAGCTGCACCGAGCGTTGAGCAGGAGGTTTTCAAGCCAGCCGATGCCGATGAAGTCCAGGTGATTCGTGGGCTCGTCAAGCAAAAGGAGGTCGGGCTCATCCGCAAGCGCGCGCGCCAATGCCACCCGCTTGCGGGTGCCACCCGACAGGCCGGCAATGAGTGCATCGGCGGATAGCCCCAGTTGCTCGATAAGTGCATTGACGCGAGACGGGCGCTGCCAGTCTTCACTTTCGGTTATATCGCCGCACAACGTATCGAATACCGTCAGCGTCTCGTCAAGCTCGGGCTCTTGCTCCACGGTGGAGATTTTTAATCCGCCCAGCCGCATTATTTCGCCGTCGTCCGGCATCGTGCGGCCGTCGAGCAACTTCAGCAGGGAAGATTTTCCTGCGCCATTACGGCCGATCAGACCTATACGTTCGCCAGGTTGGACGGCGAAGTCGGCATGGTCGAGCAAAGGATGATGTCCGTAGGCAAGCTGGACGTTGCTTAAGGTGATAAGGGTGTTGGCGGCCATAAAAACGAAAATATACCAATAGTCAGTGCGAAGTTCCTATTGTCGCAGGTTACACTGATGTTTGTGAGGCAGATCGGGCAATCGCGGTGCCTACGGCATCGAGGAAGGTCCGGACTCCACAGAGCGGGGTAGCGGCTAACGGCCGTCCACCCATGCATTGCGTATCAAGCGTACTGCAAGGGTGAGGAATAGGGCCACAGAGACGAGTCTGCGGCGCGGGCACACCTGGTGTGCACTGACACGGCCATCTCCGTGTTGCGTGGCTGGGCAACCAGGCACGGCGCAGCAGGGTGAAACGCGGCAACCTCTACCCGGAGCAACATCAAATAGGCATACGCTTGGCTTCGTGCCAAAAGAGCGGCTCGCTCGAGTATGCGGGTAGATGGCTAGAGCGCGGCAGCAATGCCGGGCCCAGAGGAATGATTGCCCGCCAGGTTCGCCTGGTGTACAGAATCCGGCCTACAGATCTGCCTCACTCTTCTTGCTGTCCCCTCAGCAGCCAATATGTCAGCATTTGCAAAGTTCTGCACTCGGTTCTTCGCGACACCGTGATACTAGACTTTCACATCTCCTGCCAATTTCTTGATTTCAATACGTATTTTTTTTCCGGCGCACGTTAAAGCTGCGCTAAGTACTTGTTGTCATTGAAATAATTGCAACGGGCCGCTTGACCTGCTGCATTCCATGCCGTAGAGTGGGGAAAAGTAGGTTTTTGTGCAATAAAGTGGGGAAGAAATTTTGTTCCAGGGTAGCAGTGCGCTAACGTTAGATGCCAAAGGTCGGGTCTCGATTCCGACCAAGCATCGTGACGCGCTCGTTTCCCAGGTCGAAGGCCGCCTTACCCTCACGCGTCATCCAGATGGTTGTCTGCTTCTTTATCCCCGTAACGTGTGGGAAGAAAAACGTGAGCAGGTAGCCCGGTTCCCCATGTCTGCACGGCCATTGCAGCGTTTGCTACTTGGTAATGCGCAGGATGTGGATATGGATGGCTCTGGCCGGATACTTATCGCGCCTGAATTGCGGAGTGCGGTCGGCCTGTCCCGTGAGGCCATGCTTTTGGGAATGGGGAGCCATTTCGAATTGTGGGACGCCACCGAGTGGGCACGCCGCGAGGCCGAAGATCTTGCCAAGGGCATGCCCGAGGTCCTGGAACATTTTTCATTCTGAATCCGCTTATGGAGTTTTTGCACCGATCCGTGCTGTTGGAGCCTACGGTCAACGCCCTTGTTGATCCCGATTTTGGCGTCAGGAAAAAACGCGAGTCTGCGATAACCATGCCGCCGCCATTGGCTGAAGGCGTCTTCGTAGACGGTACGTTCGGCCGTGGCGGCCACAGTCGCTATTTGCTGTCCCGCTTATCCCCGCGGGCGACGCTGGTGGTGTTCGACAAGGATCCGCAGGCGATTGATGCGGCTCATGCCTTGCAGCGCGAAGATGGCCGAGTGGTCGTGGTGCATGGCGGGTTTGGCTCAATGCCTGAACAGCTCGAGAAGCTGGGTATTGAAAAGGTTAATGGCGTCATGCTCGATCTGGGATTTTCATCCCCTCAGATTGACGATGCCAGCAGGGGGTTCTCGTTCATGCGCGAAGGCCCGCTGGATATGCGGATGGATACAAGCAGCGGTATGACCGCTGCGCAATGGCTGGCGCAGGTCAGTGTTGAAGAGTTAAAGGAGGTCATAGCAAAATATGGCGAAGAACGGTTTGCTTTCAAGATTGCAGAGGCGGTTGTTGCTCGCCGCGAATCCAGGCCGCTGCGTACAACGCTCGACCTCGCCGAGCTCGTCGCCAGCGTCGTCCGTACGCGGGAAAAGGGCCAGCATCCGGCCACTCGCACCTTTCAGGCTATACGGATTTACATCAATCAAGAACTCGAGGAGCTCGCCAGTTCTAAAGGTATTGGCTCCTGGAGGTCGCTTGGCGGTGATCAGCTTTCATTCTCTTGAAGACCGGATGGTCAAGCAGTGCATTTCGGCGGCGGCACGCCCGGCCGAAGCGCACGCCCGCATGCCCATCTTCGAGAAGGATATGCCGCAACCCATCCTGCGCTCACTGGGCCGCATACTGCCCACTCCCGAACAAGCGACGGAAAACGTACGTGCCCGCTCGGCCGTGCTGCGCGTGGCCGAGCGCACAGCCACCCCCTTGCCGAAAGATCAGGGTGCGTCGTTCATTACTGCAATGAGCCTCGCTTCCCGGTCGGCGTCCGGCAAAAAAGGGCGTCGATAATGGGGCGCGTAAGCATACTCTTTGCCGTATTGCTTATGGTGTCTGCCATATCATTGGTGACGGCGCGATTTCAATCGCGACAGCTGTTCGTCCTCACCGACCGACTCGAGAACAAGGCCCGTGAACTCGACACAGACTGGCGCCGATTGCAGCTCGAGCGAGCTGAACTGGCGCGTAACGCGCGTATCGACGGCGCTGCGCGCGAAGAACTGGAAATGGATGCGGCGACTCCGGGCCGCACCATCTATATAAAAGGCAAGGCTACGCAAATGCCTTCGGCTCCAAAAACCGGAGGCACCCCGTGAAACGAGTCAGATTTTACGAAAGCCCTGTACTGAACGTCCAGATGCCCTTGTGGCGGTCACGTCTCGTATTAATATTATTAATGCTGGGGTTTGTTGCACTGGCGATCAAGGCGCTGTATTTGCAAGGTTTGTCCACTGAATTTCTGCAGCAGCAAGGCGAGCGTCGCTACGAGCGCACCCTGGTGTTGCCGGCCACGCGCGGCAAACTGTTCGATCGTAGTGGTTCCGTCGTATTGGCCTCCAGCGTCCCGGTGCGCGCAATTTGGGCGATTCCGGAAGACACACGCGCAGCCAGTGATGGGCAGTTGGCCGAGCTAGGCAAGCTGCTGGAGCTTTCGGTGAAAGACATCAAAAGCCGCCTGGTCGACGAGACAAAGAATTTTGTGTACATCAAACGACAAGTCTCCATGGACGTCGCCGACAAGATTCGCGGCCTGAAGATACCCGGCTTTCATCAGCAGATGGAGATGCGGCGCTACTACCCCGAGGGCAATGTTGCAGCGCACGTAGTCGGTTTCACTAATATCGAGGACGTAGGCATAGAAGGTGTCGAGCTGGCCTTTGATTCCGATCTGGCCGGCAAGCCTGGGTCTCGTCGGGTCATCAAGGACCGCCTGGGTCGGGTGGTGGAAGACGTGCAGGCCATAGTCCCACCGGTCAATGGCCGCGATTTGAATCTTTCCATCGATGCAGGTCTGCAGTTTGATGCCTACACCGCCCTGAAGAAGGCAATGGTCGAGAACAACGCCAAGGCCGCTGCGGGTATCGTTATTGACGTACGCACTGGCGAAGTCCTGGCCATGGTGAACCTGCCCAGTTACGACCCCAACGATCGTGATGACCGCAAGGGCCCCGTACTTCGAAATCGGGCGTTGACCGATACGTTCGAGCCGGGCTCCATCATGAAGCCGTTCACGGTTGCATTGGCACTGGACATACAGCGCATTACGACTTCCACGCTTTTCGATACCGGCAACGGCAAGTATCGGTATAAGGGAAACACGATTTCGGACGTAAGCCGCAACGGCACACTGAACGTCGCCGGAATCCTGCGACGCTCCAGCAACATCGGCATGACGATGATATCGGAGCAGCTGACCTCCCAGGAAATGTGGACGAAGTTTACCGAGCTCGGTTTCGGCCGCGCGCCACAGGCCAATTTTCCGGGCATGGCTGCTGGCCGTCTGCGTCCGTGGGAGCGGTGGCGCCCAATCGAGCGGGCCACCATGGCCTATGGCTATGGCCTGTCCGTGTCCTTGATGCAGGTTGCACACGCCTATACCGCCTTCGCCCGCAACGGCGATACCGTCGCGCTTACCTTGCTCAAGCGGGAAGGCAAGCCCACCAGTGTCCAGGTTTATTCGTCCAAGGTGGCGGGCCAGGTTCGCGCCATGCTCGAGGCGGCGGCAGGGCCCGACGGCGCCAAGCTCGCCCAGGTACAGGGATACCGCGTTGCCGGCAAAAGCGGCACGGCCCGCAAGATCATAGATGGCGCGTACAGCAAATCACAGTACCGGAGCTCCTTCGTCGGATTCGCGCCGGTGTCGAATCCGCGCATCGTCGTGGCAGTGATGCTCGACGAGCCCAAGGCTGGCGCCTATTATGGGGGTCGTGTCGCGGCGCCGATCTTTGCCAACGTGGTCGCCAGCAGCTTGCGGCGACTCGGCGTCCAGCCCGATGCTCCAATTGAATCAGTGGTGGCGGTTGCTCCCAAGGAGGCGCGACCATGACGGCGCAAGATATCATTTCATGGCTAAACCGGCATGTGACGCGCACTGCGCATCTTGGCCTGGATTCACGCCAGCTTCATGCTGGCGATGTGTTTTTTGCATGCCCGGGCCTAGCTGGCGATGGGCGCGCATACGTCCAGCAAGCCATGGAACAGGGCGCTTCGGCCATTGTCTTTCAGGCCGGCTCTCCTGTGCCCGATGTATCCGTTCCTTGTCTCGAAGTGCCCGGGTTGTCCGAAAAGCTCGGCCTGATCGCGCACCTTTGGTATGGCGAGCCGTCGCTGGCGCTTTCTGTCGTGGCGATCACGGGCACCAATGGCAAGACGACTTGCGTCCAGTGGATTGCGTCAGCGTTGAACGCCGAAGGCATACCCTGCGGAACGATAGGTACCCTGGGCGTAACCCTGCCAAGTGGCGCCAATCTGGGCGGTGCCTTGACGACGCCGGATGTCTTGACGATGCATCGCAGCCTTGCCGTGATGCGTGATGGTGGCGCCGCCGTGGTGGCGCTGGAAGCCTCTTCAATAGGAGTGCACCAGGGTCGCCTCGATCATGTGCATATCGAGATTGCCGGCTTCACCAACTTGACGCATGATCATCTCGATTATCACGGAACATTCCAGGATTACAAGGCCGCAAAGTTCGCATTGTTCGATAGCCCGGGTTTGCGGGCGGCCGTCATCAATGCCGACGATCCGGCCGGACACGAGCTGCTGGCGCTCTCGCCTTTGGTCAATATGCTGTCGTATTCCCTGGGCCGCACGGAGTCCGCAGACCTACAGGCTCACGATATCCAGACCGGTGCCTATGGTGTCGTCTTCAACCTGCTTAATTTTGAAGGCAAGGCGCAATTATTGACGCGCCTGGTGGGCGAACACAACGTGTCGAATTTGTTGCTGGTCGCCGGCGTCTTGCAGGAGCTGGGTTGGGGATTGCCGCAGATTGCGCGCGTGCTTGCCACGCTGCAGTGCGTCGAGGGACGGTTGCAGGTGGTCGAAGCCCCTGCCGGCGAAGCGGCCGGACCGGCCCCCATGGTGGTCGTCGATTATGCACATACTCCAGATGCGTTGGACCGTGCCCTCGCGGCGTTGCGCGATCTGGCTGCGGCGCGAGGCGGTCACCTGATATGCGTCTTCGGCTGTGGTGGGGGCCGCGATAGCAGCAAGCGCCCCATCATGGGCAAAATCGCCGCAACGCTTGCGGATCGCGTGATTCTTACCAACGACAACCCTCGCATGGAAGATCCGCTGGCGATCATTCGCCAGATTGCCTCCGGTATGCCGCAGGCTCCCCGCATCGAGCCGGACCGCGCGCTGGCCATCATGTCCGCGGTCTGGACCGCCGATGCAGCCGATGTCGTGCTGTTGGCTGGAAAGGGGCACGAGACCCACCAGGAAGCCAAGGGCCTGCGCGCTCCTTTCGACGATCGCGAATGGGCGCGTTTTGCCCTCGCCTGGAAACGGGGACTGACACTATCGACGGATTCACGTCATATCCAGGCTGGACAGTTGTTCGTGGCGATAAGGGGCGATGCGTTCGATGGGCATGCGTATCTGGCTCAGGTCATGCAGGCGGGCGCATACGCTGCCATCGTCGATCAGAAGGACGAGTCGGTAGTATTGCCGCAATTTGCGCTCGGCGACACCCGGGCCGCGTTGATCAAGATCAGCACAGCCTGGCGTCGTCTTTTCACCTTGCCGCTTATCGGTGTCACCGGCAGCAACGGTAAGACCACGACCAAAGAGATGATTGCATCCATCTTCCGGGCCTGGCTGCCGGCCTATGCAAGCCTGGCAACGCAGGGCAATCTGAATAATGACATTGGCGTGCCGTTGACGCTTCTGCGTTTGAACGATCAGCATCGCGCGGCCGTGGTGGAACTTGGTATGAATCATCCCGGCGAGATCGCGGTGTTGTCCGGTATGGCTCAGCCTACGGTCGCTCTTGTCAATAATGCGCAGCGTGAGCACCAGGAATTCATGCATACAGTAGAGGCGGTCGCCAAGGAGAATGGGGCCGTCATTGAAGCTTTGCCGCGTGATGGCGCCGCAGTATTCCCGGGCGACGATCAATACACGGCTCTGTGGACCGCACTTGCTGGTGAACGCAAGATCGTCGATTTCGGTTTCGATTCCCAATTTGCCGTGTACGCGGACCAGATCCATGCCGAGTCCACGCGCACGCTATGTCGATTGCACACCCCGGCCGGCAATGCAGACCTGGCGCTCGGCGCTCCAGGCCTGCACAACCTTCGCAATGCATTGGCGGCCGCGGCATGCGCCTGCGCGGCCGGCGCCGGTGTGACCGACATCGTAAAGGGCCTGGAGGCGTTCAACCCCGTATCGGGCCGTATGCAACCGCGTCAATTGGCTGGCGGCTTCCAGTTGATCGACGACACTTATAATGCCAACCCGGACTCAGTTCGCGCGGCCATTGACGTTCTCGCACAGTTGCCCGGCAAGACCGTCCTGGTCCTGGGCGATATGGCCGAAGTGGGCGCCGACAGCACCGCCATGCACGCCGAAGTAGGTGCCTATGCCATGGAAAAAGGCATAGGCGTCCTGCTCGCTTTTGGACCCGCCTGTGCCCATGCCGCGCACGCATTTGGGCCCGCCGCCCGAGCATTTGAAAACATTGACGAACTAAACAACCACCTTATGACGCTGCTCCCGGCCCACATCCTTGTCAAGGGGTCGCGCAGCACACGCATGGAACGGGTAGTGCGTGCACTAGAAAAACAACTGATGAATCAACACGAAGAGACTCGCCATGCTACTTGAACTCGCACGCTGGCTGTCTGAATCACATATACGCTCCTTCAGTGTTTTCGAGTACATCACGTTCCGCGCAGTGCTTGCCTGCGGCACGGCATTGCTCATCGGACTGTTCGCCGGCCCATGGGTAATCCGCAAGCTCACGGAACTGAAAATCGGCCAGTCGGTGCGCGCCTACGGTCCCGAAACCCATTTGCTGAAAAATGGCACCCCCACGATGGGCGGTGTGCTGATTCTGATTTCCGTGGGTGTCAGCACGTTGTTATGGGCCGACTGGACCAATCGTTTCGTATGGGTCGTCCTGCTGGTCACTTTTGGGTTCGGCTGGATAGGCTGGGCTGACGATTACAAGAAGGTCGTCAATCACGATCCGGAAGGCATGTCCTCACGCCGCAAATTCTGCTTGCAGGCAATCATTGGCGCCGTGGCGGCGGTCTATTTGAGCTTCGCCGTGTCGGCACCGGCAAACGCGGAGCTGTGGCCACTGTTTCGTGATTGGGTGCTTAGCGGCCTGACGATGCCGCTGCCCACTCGTGCCGATTTGATCGTACCGTTTTTCAAGAGCGTCAGTTATCCACTTGGCGTGTTTGGTTTCGTGGCCTTGACCTGGCTGGTCATCGTCGGGTCGAGCAATGCAGTGAATCTCACCGACGGCCTCGACGGCCTGGCCATCATGCCAACCGTGATGGTTGGCAGCGCATTGGGGATTTTTGCCTATGTGGTGGGCCGCGTCGATTATTCGAAATACCTATTGTTTCCCTATATACCAGGCGCCTCGGAATTGATGGTCATCTGTGCCGCCATCGCGGGCGCCGGCTTGGCCTTCCTCTGGTTCAACGCCTATCCGGCGCAGGTCTTCATGGGCGACGTCGGCGCTTTGGCACTGGGTGGCGCACTGGGCACCATTGCCGTGATCGTGCGACAGGAGATCGTACTGTTCATCATGGGGGGCGTCTTCGTGGTCGAAACATTTTCCGTGATGATTCAAGTGGCATGGTTCAAATATACGAAGAGACGCTACGGGGAAGGAAGACGCATTTTTCGAATGGCCCCGCTGCATCATCATTTTGAAGTCTCTGGTTGGAAAGAAACCCAGGTCGTCGTGCGATTCTGGATTATCAGCATGATGCTGGTGCTTATTGGTTTGGCGAGTCTGAAGCTGCGATGAACACGATGAACTTCCCTTCCTTGCGCGTTGATGGCCTTACCCTGGTTCTGGGCCTGGGCGAGACGGGCACGGCCGCCGCGCTTTGGTGTGCGCGGCACGGCGCCTCAGTGCGCGTGCTCGACACACGTCAGCAGCCAAGCGGGCTTGCGAGTCTGCGGGCCGGCCTGGACGATTCGCGCGTGGACTATCGGCTGGGATTGGGAGTGTTTACAGCAGAAGCCTTGGACGACGTGCATACGATAGTGCTTAGCCCGGGCCTCGCGCCTTCTGAAGAGCCGGTCAGGTCATTTCTTGAAATCGCCAGGCAGCGTGGTGTTGACGTAGTGGGTGAGATCGAGCTATTTGCCAGGGCACTGGCCGACATGTCCGAACAAGGCTACAAGCCCAGCGTACTGGCTGTGACTGGTACGAACGGCAAGACAACGGTCACCGCAATGGCGCGCCAACTGGTGCAAGCCTGCGGCCGCCTCACGCAGGCAGCCGGCAATATTGGACCGGCTGCATTACAGGCGCTAAGCGATGCCCTGGAAGGCGATGAGCTGCCGGAGGTTTGGGTGTTGGAACTGTCAAGTTTTCAGATTGAAGGCGTCCGCACGCTGTCACCCGATGCTGCCGTGGTATTGAATGTAAGCCAGGACCATCTGGATTGGCACGGTTCCATGCAAGCCTATACAGCTGCCAAGGCCCGTTTGCTGACAATGGCGCAAATCACCATCATCAATCGCGATGACCCTTTGGTCATTGATATGGTGCCCGACATCAAGGCCCTCAATGTGCGCAGCTTTGGCCGCGGAATGCCAGAACTCGAAGGGGACCTGGGCCTTGAGGAAAGCAACGGCATGGCATGGATCGTCGCCGCTGATCCGACTGATTTTGATTTGCCCGCAACCACCAGCCGTCGCAAGAAGCCGATCACTGAACCGGTGCGTAGTGCGGGGCGGGCCGCGCGGCTGATGCCCGTCGATGCGCTGCGTGTGCGTGGCCAACACAATGCTTTGAATGCATTGGCCGCTTTGGCACTGGGCCGCAGCCTCGGCCTGGGATGGGCCTCGATGTTGCATGCGCTGCGCGATTATCACGGCGAGCCTCACCGCACGCAATTCCTGCGCACGATAGGCGGCGTGGATTTCGTCAACGACAGCAAGGGCACCAATGTGGGCGCCACCGTCGCGGCATTGAACGGAATGGGCGGCAAAGTCGTACTGATTGCCGGAGGCCTGGGCAAAGGCCAGGATTTCACCCCTCTGGCCAAGGCGGTCCGTGCACATGCCCGTGCCGTAGTGCTCATCGGTCAGGATGCGCAGCGCATCGAACAGGTGCTGGTCGATGCGCAAGTACCTGTCGAATGTGCAGCTTCGTTGGCCCTGGCCGTGCACCGCAGCCTGGAACTTGCGCAAACAGGAGACACCGTACTGCTGTCGCCGGCTTGTGCCAGCATGGATATGTTCCGCAACTATGGCCATCGGGGCCACTGTTTCGCCGAAGAAGTCAACGAATTGGCCTTGAGCCGCGGGGAGGTCGCATGAGCCTTATTGCCGATCTGACCTCGAGCGTCAATGCCGTAAAGCCGGGACGCACCACGATGCCCAGCTTCGATATTTCGATGATTATTGCGGCAAGCACCCTGGTGCTGTTCGGCCTGCTCATGGTGTATTCGGCATCGATTGCGCTTGCCGACGGGCCTCGCTATGAGAGCTATGGCCGCTTCTATTTTGTCATCCGCCACGGATTGTTTATTGCGGTGGGCGTGTTCTGCGCGCTGTTCGCCGTCAGCATACCGATGAAAGTGTGGCAAAAATTTGCGGTGCCGCTGTTCCTGTTTGGCCTGTTGCTGTTGCTGATCGTGCTCATTCCCGGTATCGGTCGCGAAGTGAACGGGGCTCGCCGTTGGCTGCCTTTGGGCCCGATCAGTTTCCAGCCGTCTGAATTGATGAAGCTGACGGTGTTGCTTTATGCGGCGGACTATACCGTACGCAAGCAAGAGCACATGCAGAATTTCGTGCGTGGCTTTCTTCCCATGGCTTGCGCCCTGGCGGTGGTGGGCATGGTTCTGCTGCTCGAGCCTGACCTTGGCGCCTTCATGGTGATCGTTGCGATTGCCGTGGGCATTCTTTTCATTGGCGGCATCAACGGTAAGCTGTTTTCCGCGTTGCTGGGCATTCTGGTTGGCAGCTTCCTGCTGTTGATCTGGCTCTCTCCCTGGCGCCGTGAACGCCTTTTCGTCTATCTGGATCCGTGGAATCCGGACAACACCTATGGCAGCGCGTATCAGTTATCGCACTCGCTTATCGCTCTCGGACGGGGGGAATGGTTCGGGGTAGGCCTGGGTGCCAGCGTAGAAAAACTTCACTACCTGCCTGAAGCGCACACCGACTTCATTGTTGCCGTGATCGGCGAGGAGCTTGGCTTCGTCGGCCTGGGTTGCCTGATCGCCCTGTTTGTCTTCATCATTTGGCGCGGCTTCGAAATAGGCCGGCAGGCCATCGCGATGGAGCGCATATTCAATGGCCTGGTTGCTCAGGGCGTGGCGCTATGGTTCGGCGTCCAGGCTTTTATCAACATTGGCGTGTGTGTCGGGCTTTTGCCGACCAAAGGGCTGACGCTTCCCATGGTCAGCTACGGTGGATCGGGTATCGTGATGAACCTTGTCGGGATGGCTTTGCTGCTGCGTGTCGATTTCGAAAATCGTAATTTGATGCGAGGCAAGCGGACATGAGTACGACGCGCACCCTGCTGATCATGGCCGGCGGCACTGGCGGGCACATTATGCCCGGCCTTGCCGTTGCGCACGAGATGCAAGCGCGAGGTTGGACGGTGTGCTGGCTCGGTAATCCCGAGCGGATGGAAGGCAAACTGGTTCCTGCCCAGGGCATTGAACTGATACCTTTGCGGTTTGCAGGCCTGCGAGGCAAAGGGCTGTCCACCTTGCTGAAATTGCCACTGAGCCTCTTGCGTGCCTGCATGCAGGCACGCAAGGCGCTGAGTCGCGTCAAGCCTGACGTCGTCCTAGGGATGGGAGGCTATGTTGCCTTCCCGGGCGGTCTGATGGCGGCCTTGCAGCGCACTCCTGTCGTCATACACGAGCAGAACGCGATCGCGGGAACCGCAAATCGCTGGCTCGCCAGAATGGCTAGCAAGGTCCTGGTCGGCTTTCCCGGCGCGTTGCCCGGCGCGGTCATGGTGGGCAATCCGGTGCGGCAGGCGCTGACGCAAGTCGCGCCGGTGGAACAACGCTATGCTCAACGCCAGGGTCCGATCCGGGTCCTGGTGGTTGGCGGCAGCCTGGGCGCGGCAGCATTGAATACCGCGATCCCACAGGCCCTGTCGCGATTGCCTGAACATGAAAGGCCCATCGTGACCCACCAGGCCGGCCAGCAGCACGTCGATACATTGCGCCATGCCTACCAGGATCTGGGTGTCCAGGCGACGTGCCACGCCTTTATCGACGACATGGCGGGTGCCCTGGCCGAGGCCGACGTGGTGATTTGCCGGGCAGGCGCCATGGCGGTGGCCGAGGTGGCGGTTGTCGGGGTCGCGGCCTTGTTCGTGCCTTTGCCGCAAGCCATCGACGATCATCAGACAGCCAACGCCCGTTACCTGAGCGACTGCCAGGGCGGCTGGTTGCAAAAACAATCGGAGCTGACGCCGGAGTGGCTCGCCCAGTGGTTGCGCGGCTTGAATCGTGCCCAGTTGGCCGATGTCGCCCGTCATGCGCATGAACACGCTTGCTTGAATGCAACCCAGCTTATTGCTGACGCGTGCGAACAATTAGTTGGGAGACATGCGTGAAGCATCGTATTCAAAGCATACATTTCGTAGGCATAGGCGGATCGGGGATGAGCGGTATTGCCGAGGTCATGCTGACACTGGGCTATTCCATAAGCGGCTCCGACATTCAGGAGTCGGCCATAACGCGTCGACTGTCATCACTGGGCGCGCGCATTACCATCGGGCACCTTGCCGAGAACATCAAAGGCGCCGGTGCGATCGTCACGTCGACGGCGGTCTCCAACGACAACGCCGAGGTCCTGGCCGCTCGTGCTGCGCGCATTCCCGTTGTCCCGCGTGCCTTGATGCTGGCGGAACTCATGCGCTTGAAGCGCGGCATAGCCGTGGCCGGAACCCACGGCAAGACCACGACAACCAGCTTGGTGGCCAGTGTGTTGGCGGCCGGCGGCCTGGATCCGACGTTCGTGATCGGTGGAAGGTTGAATTCGGCGGGTGCCAATGCGCGACTGGGTCAGGGCGATTTCATTGTCGTGGAGGCCGATGAGTCAGACGCTTCTTTCCTGAACCTGCTGCCGGTCATGGGCATCATCACTAACATTGATGTCGACCATATGGATACCTATGGCCATGATGTCGCGCGATTGAAAAGCGCATTTATCGAGTTCACGCATCGTTTGCCTTTCTATGGCACGGCAGTTCTCTGTAGCGATGACGCGAATGTTCGCGAGATCATCCCGTTTGTTTCGCGCCCCGTGACGACCTATGGCATCGATACGGATGCCCAGGTCCGTGCCCTGAATTTGCAGGCCGACGGGACAATAATGCGATTCGATGTAGAGCGTCAGGGCACGACCGGCATGCTGCCGGTGATGTCGATAGCACTGAATTTGCCCGGACGCCACAATGTACTCAACGCCCTGGCTGCAATCGCCGTCGCAACTGAACTGGGCGTACCGGACGCAGCCATCGCCAGTGCCTTGGCCAGCTTTAACGGTGTGGGGCGCCGGTTTACTCAAGTGGGCGATTTTCCCGTCGCACAGGCGCATGGCGGCGGCAGCTTCACGCTCATCGACGACTACGGCCATCATCCAGTGGAAATGGCAGCCACTCTGGAAGCGGCACGCGGAGCGTGGCCACAGCGGCGCATCGTGCTGGCATTCCAACCGCACCGGTACACACGCACCCGTGACTGCTTCGAAGATTTTGTTCGGGTGTTGGGCTCGGCCGATGCTGTGTTGCTGACCGATGTATACCCCGCAGGCGAGCCGGCCCTGATTGCCGCCGACGGCAGGGCGCTGGCTCGCGCATTGCGGGTGGCGGGGCGCGTTGAGCCCGTATTCATCGAGCAAGTGGCCGAGCTTCCGCAGGCAATTCTGGATTTCGCGCGCGACGGCGATGTCATCGTGGTCATGGGTGCCGGTTCGATCAGCCGCGTGCCCGCTCAGGTAGGAGAACTTGCATGAACGATAATTTTGGCCGTGTAGGCGTGCTGTATGGTGGCCGGTCGGCGGAACGCGAGGTTTCCCTGATGTCGGGCCATGGCGTGCATGAGGCCTTGCGCAGTGTCGGCATCGACGCGCATCTGTTCGACACCGGCAGGTATACCTTGGTGGATTTGATCGGTTCGGGCTTTGACCGCGTATTCATCGCCCTGCACGGTCGGTACGGAGAAGACGGCACCCTGCAGGGCGCCCTCGAACTGCTGAATCTTCCTTATACCGGTAGCGGACCACTGGGATCAAGCTTGTCCATGGACAAGATCATGACCAAGAAGGTGTGGCTGCAGGAACGGTTGCCCACCCCGGCGTTCGCAGTACTGACCGCCGACTCCGACCTTGACCGCGTCGCTGGTGAAATCGGTCTGCCGCTGATCGTCAAGCCCCCGCATGAAGGGTCGACATTGGGCGTGACCAAGGTCAATGGACTGGCCGAGTTGCGCCGGGCGTATGAGCTGGCGGCCCAGTACGACGAAGAGGTGCTGGCCGAACAGTTCATCGATGGCCGCGAACTTACTGTGGCCATACTCGGCAAAGGCAAGTCAGCACGGGCGCTGCCCATCATTGAAATCGTGGCCCCTGGCGGCAATTACGATTACGAACATAAATATGTATCAAACGATACCCAGTACATTTGTCCAGCGGTGCTGGACGATGCGCTCACTGAATCCATCTTGCGCATCGCTGAACAAGCCTACGTTGCATTGTCGTGCGAAGGTTGGGGGCGCGCCGATTTTATGCTGGACGCGGCCGGCAAACCCTGGCTTCTGGAAATGAACACGTCGCCGGGAATGACCAGTCATTCCCTGGTTCCCATGGCCGCCAAGGCAGCTGGCATGAGCTATGCCGAGCTTTGCGTGGCGATATTGTCAACCGCTTGTTGCAAAGTGCAGCAACCCGCAGCTGTCTGAACAGGAATTTATCGTGTTTTCTGATCCACGCCTCACCAACTTCATCGCGAATACGCTGGCATTGCTAGCGGTATTGGCAATGGTCGTGGGCGTGGTCGTCTGGGTTGCGCAGCGTCCGTATTTCCATATTGCTCAAATCCGGATCGCGCCGATGCAGACCGATACACTGAATTACGTCTCTACGGCGACTATTCGGGCGACAATAGCTAGCAAAATAAAAGGCAACTTTTTCTCGATCGACCTGGATGATACGAGGGAATTGATCGAGACGGCGCCCTGGGTTCGCCACGCACGCATACGGCGCGTATGGCCCGGCGAACTATATGTACAGATCGAAGAGCAGCAACCCCTGGCATTGTGGAACGAAGATCAGATGATCAACACATGGGGTGAGGCCTTTGCCGCCAATCAGGGCGAGCTCGACGATGAGGCGCAACTTCCGCAACTTCACGGTCCCGAAAGTTCCGAACGGCTGGTCGTCCAGCGCTACGCCGAGATTGCACGCTGGTTTGCACCGTTGAATCTGCGCGTCCACGAAGTCACGCTCAGTGCGCGGTATGCCTGGGACGTCAAGCTGTCCGATGGCACCCGCCTGAACCTGGGGCGCGATCCGGCCGCTGATGTGGCGGACCCTCACGGACGATCGGGGGCGCTTCCGTTCGCCGCGCGTATCGAGCGTTTCGTGCAGGCATGGCCAGTGCTCAATGGTCGGCTCGACGGCCGAGCAATCAGCTATGCCGATTTACGTTATCCCAACGGATTTGCCATCACGTTGGCCCCCGTTTCCACTCTACCAACCAAATAGAAGATTATGACCCGTGACATCAAGGACCTGATCGTTGCACTCGACATCGGCACCAGCAAAGTGGTGGCCGTAGTGGCTGAAATATTGCCAGAAGGGCGTTTCGAAGTATTGGGCCTGGGCCAACACGAATCCCAGGGGATGCGTAAAGGCGTCGTTGTCAATATCGAATCGACTGTCAACTCGATTCAACGGGCTCTCGAAGAGGCCGAGCTGATGGCCGACTGCAAGATTCGCGAGGTTTACACAGGAATTGCCGGCAGTCATATCACCAGCTTCAATTCCAGCGGGATGGTGGCTGTCAAGGACAAGGAGGTCACGGCCACTGATGTCGCGCGTGTAATCGAAACGGCCAAAGCCGTGAATATTCCGACGGACCAGCAAGTGCTGCATGTACTGACCCAGGAGTTCATCGTGGACTCGCAGGAAGACATACGCGAGCCGATAGGCATGAGCGGCTTGCGTCTGGAAGTGCGGGTGCACATCGTGACCGGGGCCGTCAGCGCGGCCCAGAATATTGTCAAGTGCGTACGCCGCTGCGGACTGGAAGTGCAAGACCTGATCTTGCAGCCCTTGGCCTCGAGCTTGGCCTGCCTGACATCGGACGAGAAAGAGCTTGGCGTTGTACTGGTCGATGTAGGCGGTGGCACGACAGACGTTGCCATTTTTACAGGTGGTGCCATCAGGCATACCGCGGTGGTGCCCATCGCGGGCGATCAGATCACCAGTGATATTGCAGCCATGTTGCGCACGCCCACGCCCGACGCGGAAGAAATCAAGCTTCGCTTCGGAATTGCCAAGCAGGTGCTGGCGAATGCGGACGAGCACATCGAGGTGCCAGGTCTGGGCGACAGGCCTAATCGGCAGGTGAAGCGCCAGGCTCTGGGCGCCGTCATCGAGCCGCGCATCGAAGAGCTGTTTACGTTCGTGCAGCAGATCGTGCGTGAGTCCGGCTACGAAGACCTATTGGCCTCGGGAGTGGTACTCACCGGCGGCACATCCTTGATGCCCGGCATCGTCGAGCTGGCAGAAGACGTGTTTTTGAAGCCGGTGCGTGTAGGTGTGCCGGCTTACGAAGGGAGCTTGGCGGATGTTATGCACAATCCGCGATTTTCCACCGCGATGGGTCTGCTATCCGAGGCCCGTTTACAGCGTGCCCGCGGCCGCAAGGTCGCACAGCAGAAGGGAAGTTTCAAGACCCTTCTCGCACGCATGAAGGAGTGGTTCATGAATTAAGGCTCGCGCCTTAAGGACAGGTGGGACAAAGCCTGTTCCGGAAGCGTTTCAAATCAGTTGCGAGCCGGCATGGCTGGCATCTCGTTTGAAACCATTCCAAAAACAAAAGAAGTACCGGGGAAAAAACACTTTTTGTAATTATCGCTTTTCTGGATATGTGAGGGAGTCATCATGATGAATTTCGAAATGCTCGATACGAGCGCCAATGGGACGGTAATCAAAGTCGTCGGAGTAGGCGGCGCAGGCGGCAACGCTGTAGCCCATATGATCCGCTCGGGAGTCAGCGGCGTAGACTTCATTTGCGCCAATACTGACGCGCAGGCCTTGGCAACTTCCGAGGCACCAGTGCAGATTCGTCTGGGTCGCACGGGGCTTGGCGCCGGCGCCAAGCCCGAGCAGGGCAGGGCCGCCGCCGAAACGGCGCGAGAAGAAATCCGCGCAGCGCTCACCGGCGCGCACATGGTTTTCATTACGGCAGGGATGGGTGGCGGCACAGGTACCGGTGCCGGCCCCGTCGTGGCCGAGGTGGCCAAAGAACTGGGCATCCTGACGGTTGGCGTTGTGACCAAACCATTTTCGTTCGAAGGAAATAAACGCCTGAAAATGGCGGAAGACGGTATATCCGAGCTTTCCAAGCACGTGCATTCGCTTATCGTCGTGCTCAACGAAAATCTGTATGACCTGATGGACGATGATGCGACCCAGGAAGACTGCTTCAAGTCGGCCGACGACGTCTTGCACAATGCCTGCGCCGGCATTGCCGAAATCATCAACGTCGAAGGTAACGTGAACGTCGACTTTGAAGACGTCAAGACCATCATGGGTGAACAAGGTCAGGCCATGATGGGTACGTCGATAGCAGCCGGCACGGATCGTGCCCGTGTTGCTGCCGAGCGTGCCATCGCCTGCCCACTGCTGGAAGGCGTGGACTTGCACGGTGCCCGTGGCATGTTGGTGAACATCACGGCAAGTCGTACCCTCAAGATGCGTGAAACACGTGAAATCATGGATACCATCCGCAGCTATGCAGCCGATGATGCGACGATAGTATTTGGTACCGCCTACGACGAATCCATGGGTGAAAACTTGCGCGTTACAGTGGTTGCCACCGGCTTGGGCCGTGCTGCTGCCGCGCGTCCGCAACTGGTACAGAACACCGCTGAGGTTTACCGTACAGGAACCGACAATATGCCGATGTCAGGCGGGCATGATTTTGGCGGTTCGGACGTGCCCTCGGTAATTCGCAATCCACGCAGCCAGGCTTCGGCCCAGGTGCGTGCACTTGAGACAGCTGGAATGGATCACTTCGATATCCCGGCGTTTCTGCGCAAACAGGCAGACTGACCCGGCAGGAAGTATCCAGAAGCAGTAACTCCGGCTCTCACATGTCTGCGAGGCAATCGCTTGCCCGGCCAGGCCGACTGACGCACTTACTCCCTCCCCGGGCAAGTGCGTCGTCGTTCTCAGGACGGGCATGCTCCGCGTGCGCCTTGCAGCCATTTGAAACACATGTATTTAGTGGTTTACCCTCAATACGTTTACAATGTCCAGTCATGTGTTTGTAGCAAAAACAAGAGACTCATACCTTAAAGAATATGTTACGTCAACGCACCATACAGAAATCCATCAGTACCAAAGGGGTCGGCTTGCACTCAGGCCGAAGGGTGGAAATCACCCTGCGCCCGGCCGCACCCGATACTGGTATCGTGTTTCACCGCGTTGATCTTCCTGAAGTCGTGCACTTGCCTGCTTTGGCCGACCAAGTCGGCAACACGCGCATGGCTTCTGTCTTGCAGCAAGGCAATGTGCGCGTATCCACCGTGGAACATCTTATGTCGGCGCTTGCTGGCCTGGGGGTTGACAATCTCCATGTGGACCTCACCGGTGAAGAAGTACCTATCATGGATGGCAGTGCGGGTACATTTGTGTACCTGCTGCGGTCCGCGGGCTTGCAGGAACAGCTGGCGCCCAAGAAATTCATCCGCGTCCTTAAAACAGTGGAAGTTCGCGAAGGCGAAGGCGACGATCTGAAATGGGCCCGACTCGAGCCCTACAACGGCTTTGCCTTATCGTTTGCTATCGATTTTCATCATCCCGCAATCGACTCCACGGCCAATTTTGCCGAGGTCGATTTCGAAAAAGATTCTTATGTTAAAACCATTGCGCGTGCGCGCACGTTTGGTTTTGTCAGTGAAGTGGAAGCCTTGCGGGCCGCAGGTCTGGCTCGCGGGGGCAGTCTGGACAACGCCATTGTCATGGACGAATACCGCGTCCTCAATACCGATGGCCTGCGTTACGATGACGAGTTCGTCAAGCACAAGATTCTTGATGCCATCGGCGATCTATATCTCATCGGCAAGCCCCTGGTGGCACGCTATGTAGCGTGCAAATCTGGTCATGGCCTGAATAACCAGCTCGCACGTGCTTTGCTTGCACAGCAAGACAGCTGGGAACTGATAGGCTACGAATCGCCCGAGGTGGCGCCCAAATCGTTCAACCAGGAATGGAAATTCGCATGAGTTCGTCCAGGGGTGTTTGGTGGCGCTCACGCACATCACCGGTCCCTATGATGTGCGAGCAGTCGACCAATGGCATCCGCCAGTGGTCCCGAAGGCAGGCTCTGTTGCAATTCATCGAATGCGGCCAGGGCTTTGCCGTCAAGTGGCTCGACCTGGCGGGATGTCGTTTTTGTCTGGTCCCGTAACAAACCCGCTTGTACCCTGACGATCATTTCGGTAAGGTTCCATCCATTGTCGTTCAGCAGTACAAGTATGCGCGGCGCCAGTTGCCTGAGTCGCGATGCATAGGCGGCGCTGGGAACTGCAAGGGTTATTTGCTGTCTGTCTATACGTGCCACCTTGCATACCAGTGCCAAGGCGGGCGGCATGGCGTTTTTCGCCACGCCCTCCACCGCGATCAACGTGCGTGCCGTTACCAAAACCTGCGAACCCTGCTGGTCGCTGCCCAGCCAGCTCACTGCGAGCGTGGCGGGAAGCTCCTTGTCCAAGGGGCGCGGTGGTCTGGTGAAACGAAACGGGCGCGACATTAATTGAAGGTCTACAGTGAGATATCTAATTATGAAGAATCGATTTTCTGATTCTAGTAAGAAAAGCATCAGGGTGGCCATAGTCACCCTTGCCGCAGGCGCCGCCATGGCGGCGTCTGCGGTAGCCGGTGCATGGGTGCAATCGCAGCTGGCCACCCGTCCTGTGCTGAACCCGGATCAGGAACGTGTTATTGCCCAGCAGACCTCGCGCGATTCCGCCTATATCCGCCAGAACATAAATTTGCTGGCAGCGAAAGTGGGCGATCTGCAGGCCAGATTGATCACCATGGACGGCGTAAGCAAGCGGATTGCCGATGCCGCCGGAATTCCGTACACCGATCCCGAGGTCTACGCCAGCCTTGAGCATGCCCCCGAGCCAGTCATGGACTATATCACCGACGAGCACGGCGCGGCCTGGACGGCTCAGGGCCTGGGTCGCGAACTCGACTCCCTTTCCATGCAGCTTTCCCAGCAGAAAGACTCGTTCGCGATGCTGGACCTGGTCCTGACACGGCGTGTTGGCATCGAGGCCGGCCTCCCCACGTACACCCCGGTAGCCTATCCCTATTTGAGTTCCTCATTTGGCTGGCGCCGCAATCCGGTCACCGGCCGCCATTCCATGCACGAAGGACTGGACTTTGCCGCGCCCAAAGGAGCGCTCATACATGCCGCTTCAGGCGGAGTGGTGACCGAGGCCCGCTATGTACCGGGTTATGGAAAACTGGTCGAAATCGACCACGGAAACGGCCTGGTCACTCGTTACGCGCACGCATCCTCCATCAAGGCCAAGCTGGGCGACCTGGTTCAAAAAGGCCAGGAAATCGCGCGTGTCGGATCCACTGGCCGCTCGACCGGCGCGCATCTGCACTTCGAAGTCCGCATGGCTGGTCACGCGCTCGATCCGACCTTGTTCCTTGCCAGGCAAGAGGCTCCTGAACAGATGATGGTGGACGCCACCAACGCGGTTGAAGCCATAGTCCCGCAGGTGCGTTAAACTGTATTGTTCTCCTGCGGTTTCATCCGCCAACTCAAAAAAGACAAGCATGCCGACTTTTGCGTTCAGGCGCAAAGACGCATCACGACAAACGAATGGTTTCTCTGCTAAAAAAGCTCATTGGTACTCGTAACGACCGGATACTGAAACAGTATCGCAAGCAAGTAACGCAGATCAACGCGTTCGAGCCAACGGTGGCCGCCCTGGCCGATACAGACCTCACTGCCAAGACTGTGGAATTCCGTCAACGAATCGCGCAAGGCGCATCGCTCGACGATTTGCTGCCGGAAGCATTTGCTGTCGTTCGCGAGGCCAGCAAGCGTGTCTTCGGCATGCGCCATTTCGATGTCCAGATGCTTGGGGCCATTGCCCTGCACAACGGGAAGATCGCTGAAATGCGTACGGGTGAAGGCAAAACCCTCATGGCGACCCTGGCCGTCTACCTCAATGCGCTGGCCGGAAAGGGCGTGCACGTGGTTACGGTCAACGATTACCTGGCCCGGCGTGATGCCGAATGGATGGGGCGCCTGTATCAGTTCCTGGGCATGAGCGTCGGCGTGGTCGTTCCCCAGCAGGAAAACGAAGAAAAACGCGCAGCGTATGCCGCCGATATCACCTACGGCACGAACAATGAGTATGGCTTCGATTATCTGCGCGACAATATGGAGTTCCGTGCCGAAGACCGTCGGCAACGCCAGCTGTCGTACGCGATTGTCGACGAAGTCGATTCCATTCTTATCGATGAAGCGCGTACACCGCTCATCATTTCCGGTCAGGCGGAAGATAATACCGAACTTTATATACGCATGAATGCCGTGCCGCCCTCGCTGGTGCGCATGGCGGCCGAGCCCAAGGCGCACGAGCCCGAGCCCGAAGGCGACTACTGGGTCGATGAAAAAGCCCAACAGGTCCATCTTTCGGAAGCCGGCCACGTGAACGCGGAAGAGACTCTGGTCCGGATCGGGCTGCTGCCTGAAGGCGAGTCGCTCTACGATCCACGCAATATTTCGCTGATGCATCACTTGATGGTCGCATTGCGCGCACACAATCTGTTCTTCCGCGACCAGCAATATGTCGTGCAAGATAACGAGGTGGTCATTGTTGACGAGTTCACGGGTCGCCTGATGGCAGGTCGCCGCTGGTCCGACGGTCTGCATCAGGCCGTCGAGGCCAAGGAAGGCGTGCGCATCCAAAACGAAAACCAGACCCTCGCGTCCATCACCTTCCAGAACTATTTCCGTATGTACGGCAAGCTGGCTGGCATGACCGGCACTGCCGACACCGAAGCCTACGAATTCCAGGAAATCTATTCGCTGGAAACGGTCATCATCCCGACGAATCGCCCCATGGCGCGCCAGGACCAGAACGACCAGGTCTTCAAGACCGATCCGGAGAAATTCAACGCCATCCTCGCCGACATCAAGGACTGCCACGAGCGCGGGCAACCCGTATTGGTGGGCACCACCAGTATTGAGAACTCCGAGCTGCTTTCCGGGATGCTGGTCAAGGCCGGGTTGCCACACGAAGTTCTCAATGCCAAGCAACATGCGCGCGAGGCCGAGATCGTGGCCGAAGCCGGCAAGCCCGGTCACATCACCATTGCTACCAACATGGCCGGCCGTGGTACTGACATCGTGCTGGGTGGCAGTGTCGAAAAGCAGATCGACCTTGTGCGCGCCGACGACGCCTTGTCGGCTGAAGAAAAAGAAGGTCGCATCGAAATCATCAAAGCCGAATGGGCGCCCGCCAATGCTGCCGTAAAGGCTGCCGGGGGCTTGCGCATTATCGGCACCGAGCGCCATGAATCGCGACGTATCGACAACCAGTTGCGTGGTCGTGCCGGTCGCCAGGGCGATCCAGGCTCATCGCGATTTTACTTGTCGCTCGAAGATTCCCTGATGCGCATTTTCGCAGGCGACCGCGTGCGCTCCATTATGGAACGCCTGCGCCTGCCTGAAGGCGAGCCCATCGAGGCGCGCATGGTATCGCGTTCCATTGAATCCGCGCAGCGCAAGGTCGAAGGCCGCAACTTCGACATACGCAAGCAACTGCTCGAATACGACGACGTTGCCAACGACCAGCGCAAAGTGCTTTATGCACAGCGCAACGAAGTCCTGGAATCGACCGATGTGTCGGACACCATGGCCAATTTGCGCACCGCGGCCATGACCGAGCAGTTCCGCACCTATATTCCTGAAGAATCCATGGAAGAACAGTGGGATGTCGCAGGATTGCAAGCCGCTTTGGAGGCCGAGTGGCAGCTTTCCATTCCTCTTGCCGAGATGCTCGAGAAAGAGCCCAGCCTCACCGATGACGACTTGCTGGAACGCGTCGTGGCCGAGGCCACCCGTGTCTACCAGGACAAGGTCGACCTTGTCGGCAAAGAGGGCTGGTCGCCATTCGAGCGCTCCATGTTGCTGCAATCCATCGATACGCACTGGCGTGGTCACTTGTCGGCGCTCGATCACTTGCGCCAAGGCATCCATTTGCGTGGTTACGCCCAGAAAGATCCCAAGCAGGAGTACAAGCGGGAGGCATTCGAACTGTTCTCCGATATGCTGGATCGGATCCGCAACGAGGTGGTTCGCGTATTGATGACCGTCAAGATCCAGTCGCCGGAGCAAGTCGAGGTCGAAGAACCTGAGTCCCGCCTTGACAACATTACCTACCACCACTCTGACTACGATGCGGCTCTCAGCGGAGAAGACCCTGGCCTCGACCAGACGCCTGCGGCCCTGGCAGCCGCCAGCGCAGGCATGCCCAAAGTGGGTCGCAACGACCCTTGCCCATGTGGCAGTGGCAAAAAGTACAAGCACTGCCACGGAAGGCTGGCCTAGCGGTCCGAAGGCCGCCTGACACGTTTAACGGGCTTGCGCCAATATGGCGCAAGCCCGTTTTGCATTGGTGTCTTTACTACATCAGGAATAGGGTCGCCAGGCCCAGGAAAATCAGGAAACCCAGGGAGTCGGTGGCGAAGGTCAAAAGCACCGAGGAGCCCATTGCCGGGTCTTTGCCAAACCGGTCTCGCAATATGGGAATGAGCACACCCAGGGCGGCGCCGATCAACATATTGCAGATCATCGCGACCATCATGACGGCGGCAATGGCCAGGGAACCAGAAATTGCCCAGGCGAAGCTCGCGGCCACAAGGCTCCCACAGGCTCCGACCATGAAGGTTACCGTCAATTCGCGCTTGACCAGCCGCCAGGCATTGGAGCTGGTGACGCGGCCCACCGCCAGAGCGCGAATGATCATGGTCATCGTCTGATTGCCTGAATTTCCCCCTATGCCGGCCACAATCGACATCAGGAATGCCAGGATAACGATCTGGCTGACGGTGTCTTCGAATCTCGAGGCAACCAGTGAGGCAATCGATGCCGTGCACAGGTTCACGAACAGCCATGGAGCGCGGTTGCGCAAGGCACTGAGCACCGGGGCGAAGATATCCTCTTCCTGCAAGCCCGCCCGCGAGAGCGCTTGTTCCTGAGAGTCTTCCTGGATCACGTCAACCACTTCCGCGATGGTGACGCGTCCGATCAGCCGTCCCTGGTCGTCCACCACGCCCGCGGAGACGAGATCATAGCGTTCGAATGCGCCTGCCGCGTCGGCGTCGGAATCAAGCGGGCTGAGAGTAAGATACTCGGTCACCATCACGTCGGAAACCAGCATGTCGGGTTCGCGGACCAGCAAGGTGGACAGCGACAGCGTCCCTTGTAACTTGTCCTGGCGATCGACAACGAAGATCTGGTCGGTATGGTCGGGAAGCTCGTGCAAACGCCGCAAATAGCGCAGCACCACTTCCAGCGACACGTCTTCACGCACCCGCACCATCTCGAAGTCCATGATGGCGCCGACCGTGTCTTCCGGATAGCCCATTGCTTCGATGAGCTGGGCGCGTTCTTCGTCGGTCAGTCCCTTTTGCACCTCTGCAATGACATCGGCAGGCAGATCGGCGGCCAGATCCGCGATCTCGTCGGCATCCATGTGCTCGGTTGCTGCGATCAGGTCCTGGTGATCCATGGACTGGATCAGTGACTCCCGGGCCCAGTCGTCGACTTCGAGGAGCACGTCGGCGTCATGTTCGGCGCTGACCAGCTGCCACACCGCCTGACGTTCGTTTACCGGCAGCGACTCGAGAATGAAGGCGATGTCCGATGGATGCAAATCGTTGACGATCGATTTGATCTCGTTTTCGTGCTGTCGGTGCAGCAGGCCTTCCAGCAGGTTCGAGCGATCGTCTTCTTCGTATTGGCGGTGTGCCAGCGCCTCGACGACTTCCTGCCGCCTGAGTATCGATTGCAGTTGTTGCAATGCCAGTTGCGCATCTTCGGGGTCAAGGCGGCGCGGTATGACTATGGCCTCGCCTTCTTCCAGCTTGACTGGGGTATCCGACATGGGCAACCTTGCTTAGACAGGTGGAAGAGTGCGGCGCTTGCGCTGATCGTCGGTGGCTACGTATGTAAGAGTGGCTTCTGTCACTTTGACCACTTCGAGCTCCAGGCGCTGGCGCTCGGCGTAGACCTCTACGGATACCGTAATGGATGTGGTGCCGACCTTTGTGATCTCGGCGTAAAAGCTGAGCAGGTCACCCACGAATACAGGCTGCTTGAAGAGGAATGCATTGACGGCAATCGTGGCCACGCGGCCAGCGGCACGGCGCGTGGCGGGTATCGAACCAGCGATATCGACCTGCGACATGATCCAGCCGCCGAACACGTCGCCGTGTATGTTTGCATCGGAAGGCTGCGGCATGACGCGCAGGACGGCGTGCGTTTCTGGAGGAGGTAAAACGGTACGATGGCTAGCGGCACTCAAGGCTGCGGACTCCAGATTCATGAGCGGCCTGTACTGGATATGACAGGCCGCTAAGCGTTGTTGATGGGCGGACGGTACTGCTGGATCAGCGTGCGGGCGCAGACAGCCATTGCGTTGCGAGTTCCGCCCAGTATGTGGCACCCAGCGGGATGAGATCGTCATTGAAATCGTAGCTGCCATTATGCAGCATGCACGGGCCCATTCCGTGACCCATGCTGCGGTGGCCGCCCTGGCCGTTACCTATCCATACATAGCACCCGGGTTTTTCCTTGAGCATGAAGGCGAAGTCTTCTGCGCCCATGGACGGTTGCACCGCCTGATCCACCTTGTCCGCACCGACGATCTCCGTTAGTACCCGCGCGCAAAAGGCTGCTTCGCGCTCATGATTCACCGTTGGCGGATACTTCCGGACAAAATCGAACTCGGATGTGCAGTTCAGTGCGCGACTGGTGTGTTCAGTGATCTCCGCCATTCGTTTTTCGATAAGGTCGAGCGTCTGTTCGGAAAAGGTGCGTACCGTGCCACGCAATATGGCATCGTTTGGAATGACGTTATCCGCGGAACCCGAGTGGATCTGGGTGATGCTCAGCACGGCGGCATCCAGTGGATTGCGGTCCCGGCTGATGATGGTCTGGAGACTTTGGGCAAGCTGTACCGCCGCCATGACCGGGTCAACGCCCAGATGGGGCATGCCGCCGTGCGCACCCTTGCCTTCCAGGCGTATCGTGAAGGTGTTGCTCGAAGCCATCAACGGTCCGGCCACGACGCCAAACGTACCTACGTCCATGCCGGGCCAGTTATGCATGCCGAACACGGCATCCATGGGAAATAAATCAAACAGGCCGTCGTCTATCATGGCCTTGGCGCCGCTGAATCCTTCTTCGGCCGGCTGGAAAATGACATGGACGGTGCCGTCGAAATTGCGGTTTTCGACAAGATAGCGTGCGGCTGCCAATAACATGGCGGTGTGCCCATCGTGTCCGCAAGCGTGCATTTTTCCGGCATTCTTGCTGGCATGCTCGAAGGTATTGAGCTCCTGCATGGGCAGCGCATCCATATCGGCACGCAGGCCCAGGGCGCGGCCATTCTGACTTTTACCGTGTATGGTGCCCACCACGCCCGTGACCCCAAGCCCGCGATGTACAGGTATGCCCCAGGATTCGAGTTTGGCGGCGACCAGGTCGGCTGTCCTGACTTCTTCGTAGGCCAGTTCAGGGTGCGCGTGGATGTCACGGCGAATTGCGGTGATTTCGGATTTCCATTCAACGATAGGCTCGGATAATTTCATGATCTAGTTCCTGTGGAGTGCGTCGGTGAACTTTGCGCCTTTGACAGCGTATCATCAAATTCTTGAAACAAAAAAGGGCGTATAGCCTATCACGCATATGGACATGGCTCCCAAGCAACAACTTCCTGAAAATCCGATGGCGGAAATCGATGTGGATGCGTACGCCTCCCTGGTTGACATGCTGGACCAGGCATGTCGCAAGCATGGTTCGAGACGGGCTCTCACGCTGATGGGTAGTGGTATCAGTTATCGGGAGCTTGACCGCCAGGCCGGGGCGATTGCGGCGTGGTTGCAACAGCAGGGCCTGCCGCGGGGCAGTCGTATCGCACTGATGATGCCCAATGTCATGCCATACATGGTGACTCTGATTGGCGTGTTGCGGGCGGGGATGGTGGTCGTGAACATAAACCCGCTTTATACCGAGAGGGAACTTGAATATCAACTGCGCGATAGCGGTGCACGGGCCATATTCATACTGGAGAATTTCGCATCGACGCTGGCTGCGGTGCCCGTGGACGTCAGGCCGGCGTGTGTGGTCAAGGTCATGGCCGGCGATATGCTGGGCTGGAAAGGGAAGGCCATCAATTTCTCGCTGCGGCGTATTAAAAAGATCATACCGACCGGTATCCTGCCCGCAGCCCACCGGTTCGACAGAATCGTGTCGCAAGGTTCTCGCCAGCACTTCGACAAGCCTGAAATTGGCATGGATGATGTCGCGCTATTGCAGTACACAGGCGGCACCACCGGCGTGCCCAAGGGAGCAATGCTGACGCACCGCAATCTGGTTGCCAATGTGCTGCAGGTCGAGGCAGTGGCACAACCCGCGTTGGGAGAATTGGCCGGCCAGCCGTTAACGATCCTAAGCGCCTTGCCGCTGTACCACATCTTTGCATTGACGCTGTGTGGGCTTTTTGCGGTTCATGCGGGGATGTGCAGCGTGCTGATCGCCAATCCGCGCGACCTGTCCAGCATTCTGCGGGCGTGGCGCCGGGATCCCATCAATATCTTCCCGGGCGTCAATACATTATTCAATAGTCTGGCGAATAGCGAAGGCTACGCGGCGCTGGATTTCTCGGGACTGCGCTTGTGCCTTGGGGGCGGCGCGGCCGTGCTCAGACCGGTGGCCGATAGATGGCAAGTCCTGACAGGGGTTCCGCTGATCGAAGGATACGGCTTGTCCGAGACCTCTCCCGTGGTCTCGGCCAACCCCACCAATGCCGCCGAATTCTCCGGCGATATTGGGTTCCCTGTGCCTTCCACCGAAGTCATGCTGCTGGACCTCCAGGAACGCGAGGTTGCCAGAGGCGAACCAGGGGAGCTCGCCGTACGTGGCCCGCAAGTCACTCCAGGATACTGGCAGCGACCCGACGAAACCCGCCAGGCGTTCTCCAGTCTGGGGTTTTTCAAGACCGGCGATATCGCAACAATGAGCCCTGAAGGCCGATTGCGGATCATCGACCGTAAAAAAGACATGATTCTCGTCTCAGGCTTCAACGTGTATCCCGCAGAGGTGGAAGAGGTCGTATCCGAACACCCCGGCGTCCTGGAATGCGCTGCGATAGGCGTGCCGGACGATCGCACTGGCGAGGCCGTCAAGATTTTTGTTGTCAGGAAGGATCCAGGCCTGGATGACCGGGCGCTGACGGCGTGGTGCAAAGAGCGCCTGGCTGCCTATAAGCGTCCACGCCTGTTTGAATACCGCAACGAACTGCCCAAGAGCAATGTTGGCAAGATCCTGCGTCGGACCTTGCGCGATGAAGCGATGGCAGGCTCCGAATCAGCCGCGTGAATGGCGGCGGGTACGTTGCCAGCGGTTTTATTTGGGATTGAGGTGAGGCTGGATCATGGCGTCGAGCGCGGGGGCGGTATGCAGGTTGCCTGCATAGACATAACCCCTGATCGGCCACGGGTCGCGATGATGGATGTCTTCGCAAATGCCGCCGGCTTCCCGGACAATGACCGTGCCGGCTGCCACGTCCCACGGAGCCAGCCCCATCTCCCAATAACCGTCGTAACGCCCGCAAGCCACCCAGGCAAGGTCCAGCGCCGCGGAGCCCAGCCTGCGTACGCCGCGGGTGTTGTTGATGGCATAGTCCAGAGTGGGCATGTATTGTTCAGAGAACGAAAAATCCCGGAACGGAAAGCCGGTAGCCACCACTGATTCGCTTAGCGATTCAGCCTGCGAGCAGGTGATGCGCCGCTCGTTGAGCCATGCGCCGACCCCGTGCATGGCGGTGAATAGCTCTTCACGGTTGGGGTCGTAGATGACGCCAATGACTGGCGTATCGTGTTCGAGCGGCGTGTCTCCCGTGATGATCGCTCCGGCGTGTGCTATCAGGGCAATCGATACGGCGTATTGAGGAATGCCATGCAGGAAATTGGTGGTGCCGTCCAGGGGATCGATGTACCAGGTGGCTATTCCGGAGGTTTCTCCTCCGCTTTCCTCGGCGACGATACCGAGCTGGGGCGTGCGTTCGCGCAGAATTTCAATGACGGCCTCTTCGGCTTCGCGATCGGCTTGCGAGACCAGATCGTTACGCATTTTCTTGTCGATGACCAGTTCGGCCCTGTTGTGGGCGTACGATTGTAAAATGGCGGCACCAGCATGCGCCGCGGTGACGGCGGCGTCCAGGCAGTCACTGATCGGAAGTCGGAGAGATTGCATACATGCGTCCAGGTCAACAAGGTGTGTCGTGTGCTCCAGCAGCCGTCATTGTACGTGACGATGATTTTTTTGAGGCGGCCCCAATCGATGTATGTCCGATAACTACGAAGCGCTGATTCCGGCGCAGATCGCTTTCAACGAACAGGGGGTGCCCCTCAGCACCACGTTCGGCGACGTCTATCATCCCCAATGGGGGGCACTCGAACAGGCCGCGAGGGTGTTTCTGCATGGAAACCACCTTCCCGAAAGATGGCAGGGCAAAGAAACGTTCACGGTGTGCGAGACCGGTTTCGGGCTCGGCAATAATTTTTTCGCGCTGTGGCAGGCCTGGCGTGGCGATCCGCGCCGCAGCAGTCGGCTGCATGTCCTTTCTTTCGAAGCGCATCCCCTTACGCGGGAAGATCTTCAATGCGTTGTCATGCGCACCTTGCCTGAACCCGAGAAAGCATTGGCGGCGCAGCTCATTGACGCATGGCCTCCTTTGCTGCCCGGCTTGCACAGGCTGGAATTCGAAGGAGGCAGGCTGACTCTCACCCTGGCGTTTGGAACCGTTGCCCGGCTTGCGCGCCAGGCCAGCGCCGGCGTCGATGCTTTTTTTCTGGATGGCTTTGCGCCCAGAGTCAATCCAGACATGTGGACGCGCGCCTTGTTCGGCCAACTGGTGCGCATGGCGAATTCGGGTGCCACCATGGCCACGTGGTGCTGCACCGGTGACGTGCGCCGGGGACTCCGGGACGCTGGCTTCCTGGTGTCGAAAATCCCCGGGCATGGCGGTAAGCGAGAAATCACCGTGGGTGTCCTGCGCCCCGGCATGGGACGGTATTGCAGCCCGGGTGCGGGGCAGGAAGACGTACTGGTGGTCGGCGGTGGCCTGGCAGGCGCGGGTGTTGCCCACGCACTGGCCGTTCGAGGCCATACGGTAACGGTCATGGATCCGGTCTTTGCGCAGGGACTGGGCGCCAGCCATAAAGGGCATATTGCTGCCGCGATAACACCAGTCATCAGTCGCGACGATGACATACGGTCTCGTTTGAGCCGTGCCGGCGTCGCCCGCGCATTACACAGATGGCAGGGGCTGGAAGGAGAGGCGCGCCCCTTGCGTTGCGGCACCATCGAGCTTGTGTCGGATGCGGCGCGCGCCGCTGTGCGGCGGGAGTCGCTGGCTCGGCTGGCTTTTCCCAGCGAGTGGGTGCGGTGGCTGGATGTTGCCGAAGCGTCTCAGCGTGCTGGGAGGTGCCTGGCCAGCGGTGGTCTGTGGTTTGCAGACGGTCAGCGTGTCCAGCCGCCGGCGCTGATTGAAGCGTTGTTGTCTCATCCACGCATACGCTGTATGGCGGGTGAGGCAAGTTCGTTGGAACGCGATAATGCGGCTGGCTGGATCGCCATGGATGCCCAGGGAAATACGCGGGTTTCGGCTGGCCAGGTGGTGTTGGCGAATGCGGCGCAGGCGGTGGCCTTGCTATCCACCATACCCGGAATTTTGCGGCGTCCGAAGTTTGAAGCCATGTACCGGCTGGCGGGGCAGGTCAGCTTCTATTCCGGGGCCGATGGCGATTCCACGCGGGTGGTTCTGGCCGGTGACGGATACTGCCTACCCGCACAACACGCATGCTTTGTCGGCGGCAGTACGTATTTGCCAGACGCTCAAACCAGTGAAGTTACGGTCCAGGGCCGTGCCGATATCAATAAAAAGGTGGCTGGCCTGCTAAATGTGATACCTTCCCGACTTACGCGTTCGTCGAATGCCGCCGATGGGTGGGCGGGGTGGCGGGCAGCGGTCGCTGACCGCTTGCCGGTAATCGGCCGTATTGACGAGGTTCCCGGATTGTGGCTTGCTTGTGCCTATGGTTCCAGGGGATTGAGCTGGGCTCCCCTGGCTGGTGACATAATTGGCGCCTCGTTGAATCAGGAGCCTTTACCGCTGGAACGGGAGTTGCTACGCAGCATTTTCCCGAGATGATCTGTTTTTTTACGGTTTTGAAAGGCGCGTAAAGCCACGCCATTTTATTTTATAGCGTAAATCCGTCAAAATAGTGGCTTTTAAATGCTTTTTGGGCGTATGCCCCAAGGATTGCGCTGTGCCGCCCAAGTCTGACCTTGCTCACGTGACGCAACTTACTACTCTGAACTTTCTTTCTGCAAAATCGACGCGTGCCGACTTCGCCTTTCACGACAGCGGGCTGCAGCTTCATGTGGAAGCGCACGCGCCCGGTGTCTACAGATTGCGTTGCGCGACGCCAGAGTCGCTGCAAAGTGAGAAACCCAGCGCGCGAGCCCGTACGCATGCCGAGATGCTGCTTGCCCGGCAGGAGCCGGTGGGCGAACTCTCGGTAAGCTCGATCGCCGAATTGGCCGGGTTGGGTTGGCGTCTCGAACAGGGCGATGTGGTGCTGGAGGTGTTGCGCTCGCCTTTCCAGCTGGCCCTGTACCGTGGTGACGAATGCCTTCTTCGTACGCGTACCGAGGCGGCACTGTCATGCAGCCGCAGTGAAGATGCCGTCATCTGGAATTTCGGTTTCGAACTGGATGGTGACGATGCCTTGCATGGCCTGGGCGAATCCGCCGCGGAACAGGACCGTCGTGGCGGCTTCCTGGTCTCGGATGATCCGGTGGCCAGGGCTTTGCCGCTGGTATGGAGTCCCAAGGGCTGGGGTCTCTATATCAATACGCTGCAGCGTGTTGAACATGACCTGGGCCGCGGCGATGCCGATCTGTACTCGGCGCAAGTGCATGACGCGATTTTCGACCTCTTCATCTTCGCGGGCGAGCCGGCGGAAATCATCAATCAATATACGGCTCTCACCGGCCGTTCCGGACAGCCCGGTCTGCGACCCATGGGCGTGTGGCTGGATCAGGCTCCCGGTCAGTCGATAGACGAAACGCTCAGGGTCGTGCAGGAGTTTCGCGATAACCAATGGGGGCTCGATGTTTTGCGCCTGGCAACACCAGCGGTATATGGTTTCCAGGCCGACAAGCCGTCGTTCGAATGGGCATCCGACCGCGTACCCGACGTACGCGATCTCTTCGCGCGCGCACACGAACTGAACATACAGGTAGCGGCGCCTTCATTTCCGGGTGTCCTTTGCGCCACCCATCTGTTCACCGAATGGGAAGACCGCGGCTGGCTGCTGATCAACGACGAGAACGGTAGCGCGCAAGTTTTTCCTGGCAACGAATTCACTGGTGGTCAGGAATTCGGTCTGCTCGATCTGACGAACAAGGACGTCTATAAACTTTGGTCCGAACGACAGCGGCAATCGCTGGATGAAGGCTCTGCGTCGCCGGTCTGCAATGCGCAGATCGACATCCCTGATGGGATCACAGCGCGCGGTGGCGAGTCGGGCGCCGTCCTGCGCACGATATATCCTTTGCTGGTGCGCCAGGCCTTGTTTGCCGCCGTCGCAGGTCATAAAACTCCGCAGGAAGGCATTGTCTGCAGCACCGACCTGTTTCCGGCCGTACAACGCTTTGCCTGGCAAACCGGACCGCAGGTCGCCAATGACTGGTCAGGACTGGAACGCACCTTGCGCACCGCCTTGTCTCTGTCGGACAGCGGTGTCGCCGTACAGACCCATAACCTGGGTTCGGCCGGGCAGCCGGTCGCGGGAATGACGCCCGAACTATACCTGCGCTGGCTGGCCATGAGTGTTTTCTCCGGCAACTTCACATTTCAGGGCATACCGGCGCTGCTGCCCACCGCATTTGATGCCGCAACGCGTGAGTTGGTCCATCATTGGTTGCAATGGCGCTACCGGCTTATTCCCTACGTATTGGGAATCATCGAGGACGCGGTTCGCACCGGCCTGCCCGTGCAGCGCTCGATGGCCCTGGCTTTTCCGTCAGATCCGATCGCCCAGGTATGGGATACCCAGTACCTGCTCGGACCGGCATTGCTCGTCGCTCCTGCGGTCAGGCCAGGAACGCAGGTACAAGTATATTTGCCCAAGGGCGAGGCCTGGTGGGACCTCAACACCGGCTGGCGTTACGAGGGCGGCACCACCTGGACGGTAGAGGCCGGACTCGACACCCTGCCCGTATTCGGCCGGGAAGGCCATATGTTGTGCCTGGGACCTGCCGCACAGCATACGGGTGATTTCAACTCGGCACGCATCCTCGATGAGGTCTGGATGTTTGGTATGCCAGAACACAGTCCCGTCGTCATGCGCAACAAGATCCGTGTCATGCAAATGCAGGGATCCAGTTATATCAAAGGGCTGGAAGGCCTGCGCATCCTGCCTGCCGAGGGCCTGGAGGTGAAACGCCGCGGCGCCGAAGTAAGGATTTCCCGAGCCCGGTGACGGGCAGCGGCGCCAGGCGACCAACAGACAAAAGGGAGGCAAATGCCTCCCTTTCTCAATTTCGGGAACGCGGTTGGTCAGAGAGGCATCTAATGCGGTAACTGACCCACTTTCTGGCTGCTGACCATGTCTCTTGCTCTTATCAAGCCTGCTTCAGGTTCCTGTACCGACGCACAACTGGCGCAGCGCCTCGTCATGGAAGATCTTGCAGCGTTGCAAATTCTCATGCGGCGCTATAACCAGCGCCTTTATCGGGTGGCGCGCAGCATCTTGCGCAATGACGCCGATGCAGAAGAGGCCGTGCAAGAGGCCTTTTACAAAGCCTATCGGGCGATTGCAAGTTTCCGGGGAGATTCGGGCTTGTCCACCTGGCTGGTGCGTATCGTGGTCAATGAGTCGAATCGGCGCTTGCGAAAGATAAACCGGCTCGCCACATGGCTTGAATTCAATAACGATGCTGAACGCGACGATGTCACCACAACTATGACAGCAAACGAATTTTCATCGGAGAGTCCAGAGCCGAACCTTGTACGTTCCCAGACCCGACACCTGCTCGAAGCCCGGATTGACCAGCTGCCCGACCTGTTTCGCGCTGTATTCATATTGCGCGCAGTGGAAGATCTGACGGTGGAGGAAACCGCGATGTGCCTCGGAATCCCGCCAGCAACAGTGCGTACTCGCTATTTCCGCGCACGAAAATTGTTGCGCAAATCATTGGGCGACGACATGGGCTCTACGGTAAATACCGCTTTCGCGTTTGCGGGTGAACGTTGTGACCGGATGGTGGCATCGGTGATGTCCCGACTCCGCGAAGCACGATAACTAAACGCTGATTTATCCAATGTACTGTCCTCCTGGGAGACCTACCATGTCATTTCTTAGTTTTGTCCACAATCCTTCAAGCAGTAATGCACGCCGGGCATTTCTCGGCCAATCCGGATTGCTGCTGTCCGGTGCCGCTGTTGCGCTGATGGCAGGACGGGATGTCCTCGCCAAGGGCAACGAGCCCTTGGCGTCGGATGTGCGGATTTTAAACACGGCGCTGGGTGCAGAACTGGAAGCGATCGCCGCCTATCAGTTGGGCGCTGAAAGCGGCTTATTGCAAAAACCGGTACTGGATTTGGCCGTAACATTTCAAGGACAGCATAAAGAGCATGCCGAACTCTTGTCCGGGACCATACGCAAGCTTGGCGGCAAGCCTGTTTCCGCGAAGGAAAAGTACATATTTCCAGTGGATACGCTGAAATCGCAAGCCGATATCCTGCGATTTGCCGCCATGCTGGAGAAAGGAGCTGTCAGCGCCTACCTAGGGGCGGTGCCTGTATTCGATAATCGAGACCTTGCCCGGGCGGCCGCCAGCATACTGGGCGACGAGGCCATGCACTGGGCCATATTGCGCAACGCCCTTGGGGAAGATCCTGTGCCTTCGGCGTTCGTGTCATGAACCAGACACGATGGCTGGTCGCCTTGGCGGCAAGCCTGTGTGCGTATGGTGCGGCGGGGTCGTCGGTTGCCCGGGCCCAGAATGTGGTGCCTGGCAATGCCGCCACCGGCGAAGCGTTGTACTCCCGCTGCCTTGCATGTCATGCGCTGGCTTACGACCGGACCGGACCCCGGCACTGCGGCCTGTTTGGCAGGCGGGCCGGTAGCGTACCGGGATACGCCTACTCGCAGGCGATGAAGGAATCAAAAATCGTCTGGGACGACGAATCCCTGAATCTGTTCCTGAAGAGTCCAATGGAAGCGGTGCCGGGCACGTCCATGGGATATGCCGGCATATCAAGCGGACAGGAACGCGCGGATGTGATCGCGTATCTGAAAAAAGAAAATGCATCGGCGACGTGTGCCGACCGCTAGTGCCACGCACGTCGATTCATGGTCCATCACGCCACAGGCACTTCTATGACCAACTCAGGGTCGAAGGCGATATTCTCGTTGATGCCGTCCCTGGCATAGCCGCGTGGATTGCAAACTACCCGGGTACCATTGACGTGGTAGTCAAAGCTGTCATGGGTATGCCCGTGGATCCATAAGGCAGCCCGGTCAGCCCCCATGAGATGTTCGCTATTGGATACAAAGCAGTTGTTGATCAGCGATCCGTCGAATCGGGGGTGGATGCTTTTGGGCGACGGTGAATGGTGTGTGATAACCACAGTGGGGCCGTCGTAGGATTCGCCCAGTTTCTTATCCAGCCACGCGAGGTTGGCATTGAAAAGTGCTTCCATATCGGCTGGCGAAAAGGTTTTTTCTGACGAAAGACTGGACTTGATCCGTGTGAAATCGCGAATGAAGGCCAGCGATTCCTCGATTGCTTGTTCGCGCGCCGCGGCTCCGTACAAATTGAAATCGGTCCATAGGGTCGATCCGAGGAAACGTATGCCTTCCAATACTATTTCTGTATTGTCCAGGATATGTATGGCGGTGCCGTAAGTGTGGGTTTCGAGGTCCTGGATGGTGGCGTCAAGGCTGCCACCATAGAACTCATGATTGCCTGGCACGTACAACACCGGCTTGTCAAAGCCGCCAGCCCATTGCAACGCCTCTTTCGGGCGCGCGATATCTCCGGCCAGAATGACAAGATCGGCCTGCGCGCGCGGCAGGGGCAGGCCGGCACTGCTCAGATGGAGATCGGAAAGGATATTGAGGCGTACTGTTTTCGCAGGACGGGTCATGGTCGTGCTCTTTGATCTTGCGGTAGTCATTTGACAGGTTTTTTAAATGGCGTCATAATCTCGTTCTTCGGTCGGGTCGTTAGCTCAGTTGGTAGAGCACCGGACTTTTAATCCGATGGTCGCGCGTTCGAGTCGCGCCTTTTAGAAGAAACCAGTCCATCGGGCTGGTTTTTTTTTGGCATTTTTGTAGCCACAATGCACTGGCGCGGACGAAGCTGATCTTGTACTCAAGTTCTTATGCATTCTACATCCGTGTAAACCATTAGATACGGTCAAAGTACCGGACCGGCCTGTGCTAAATTGTGATGCTGTGGTCGGAAGTCTTATTTTCTTTATAAGCCTCTATCTTGATCTTCCTGGAAAACATCCATAAAACCTATGCTTCGCCGGGGCGTGTCTCGCACGCATTGGCTGGGGTCGACCTGCACATACGTAAAGGCGAGATCTTCGGGATCATAGGTCGTTCCGGCGCGGGAAAGAGCACGCTGATACGCATGCTGAACCTGCTGGAGAAGCCCACGCAAGGCAGTGTGACGGTCAATGGCCAGGACATCACGCAGCTCAGTGAGCCGCAGCTCAGGGAGTTCCGGCATGGGGTGGGAATGGTTTTCCAGCATTTCAATCTGCTGCGTTCGCGTACGGTGCTTGATAATGTCTGTTTTCCTTTGCGGCTGGCCGGGCTGACACGTCGGCAACAAATAGAGCGGGCTCACGAGGTCCTGGCGTTGGTGGGGCTTGTGGATCATTCCCGCAAGTACCCCAGGCAGTTGTCAGGCGGCCAGCAGCAGCGCGTGGGCATAGCGCGCGCGTTGGCCAATCGTCCACAACTGCTTTTATGCGACGAAGCGACATCGGCGCTGGATCCCGAAACGACGCAGTCCATCCTGCGGCTGCTGCTCGACATCAACAAGCGCCTGGGTTTGACCATCGTCCTGATTACGCATGGCATGGATGTCATCCGCAACGTCTGCGATCGTGTCGCCGTTATCGATGCAGGAGTCATCGTGGAAAGCGGCACGGTGCTGGATGTCTTTCTGCACCCCGACCATCCCGTGACACAGTCCTTGCTGTCGGAAAGCGGCGTCGATGCGGAGGGCTGGCGCGGGATGGCGCAGGGCATGAACGGGAAGCTGTTGCGCCTGAGTTTTCGTGGCGATTCAACCGTCCGCCCCATACTCAGTCAAGTCAGCCGCGATCTTGGCCTGGACCTGAGCATACTCCAGGGCTCGGTGGGACGTATCAAGGAAACGCCTTATGGACAACTCGTCATTGCGGTACAGGGAGATGGGGCGGCGCAGGAAAAACTTCCGGTCGTGCTACAGGCTGCCGGCATCGAGTGCGAGGTGCTGCGACTATGATGTTCACGAATATCGACTGGGCCCTGATTAGTGAAGCAACGATCGACACCTTGTTGATGACCGGTTTCTCGCTCGTGTTCACGATCATTATCGGACTGCCGCTGGGCGTCATACTGTTTCTCACCAGCGCGCACCAGATGCTGCAAAATCGATTTGTCTATCAAGTACTCTCGTTTGTCGTGAACGTGTTGCGCTCGGTTCCTTTTCTGATTTTGCTGATTGTCATGATTCCGTTCACCCGGATCCTGGCCGGTACATCGCTCGGTGTCGAGGGGGCGGTGCCGCCCCTGGTGGCCAGCGCGGCGCCTTTTTTTGCGCGACTGGTGGAAAATGTATTGCGCGAACTGGATCCGGGGGTCTCCGAAGCATGCCGGGCGATGGGCGCCAATTCACGCCAGACCGTGCTGCTCGCCCTTATTCCCGAAGCCACCACCGGCATCGTCGCGGCAATCATCGTTACCGCCATCGCGCTGGTTGGTTATTCGGCCATGTCGGGTGTTATCGGCGGTGGAGGCCTGGGAGACCTGGCACTGCGTTTCGGATATCAGCGCTATCAGACCGACGTCATGGTGGTGACTGTCACTATTCTTGTTGTAATGGTTCAGCTTCTGCAAGTGTTTGGCGATCGCCTGGTCGCGAGGCTGAACCGCAGATAACTTTTCTGGAGAAAAAACATGTTTATCAGAAAGATCGCGCCAACCCTGGCGGTTTCCTTTGCCGCGCTGTTCGCCAGTGCCGGATCGCAGGCTGAAACCCTTAGCGTAGCGGCTACTCCCGTGCCTCATGCCGAGCTGCTTGAGCTGGTCAAGCCGGTACTCGCCAAGGATGGTGTGGAACTGGACATCAAGGTATTCACGGACTATGTCCAGCCGAACCAACAGGTTGCCGAGGGGCATATCGACGTCAACTTCTTCCAGCACAAGCCCTATCTCGATTCTTTCAACAAAGAACACAAGACCGGCCTGGTTTCTGTCGGCCTGGTTCATGTAGAGCCTTTCGGGGCGTATTCCCAGAAGATCAAGGACATCAAAGAATTGAAGGACGGCGCCCTGATTGCCTTGCCTAACGATCCCTCCAATGGCGCGCGGGCCTTGCTGTTGCTGCAAAAGCATGGCTTGATCACGTTGAAGGATCCGTCGAATATCCTGGCGACATCACGCGATATCGCCAAAAATCCGAAAAACCTGAAGTTCCGTGAACTCGAAGCCGCCACATTGCCGCGTATCCTGCCGGATGTCGATCTGGCTTTGATCAACACCAACTATGCTTTGGAAGCCGGGCTGAATCCTGTCAAGGATGCCCTGTTCATCGAGGGCGCCGATTCGCCTTACGCCAATTTGCTGGCAACCACGGAAGCGAAAAAAGACGCGCCGGCCATCAGGAAACTCGTGGCCGCTTTGCAAAGCGCGCAGACGCGACAATTCATACAGGAAAAGTATCAAGGGGCCATAGTCCCTGCCTTCTGATGCCGGCGCCTGCCTCAGGCGCTTTCGGTTACCATACAATTTTTGACGATGTCGCCCCACTCAAGGAGTCGTTTATGTTCTCGAAAAAAATCAAAGCCGCGCTGGCGGGATTGGCCATTACCATGGTATTGCCTATTGCGCATGCCGCCCAGGACAAAGAACTGCTCGTAGCCACCGACACGGCATTCGTGCCCTTTGAGTTCAAGCAGGACGGCAAGTACACCGGCTTCGACATTGAACTGTGGGACGCCATCGCCAAGGAAGCGGGACTGAAGTATTCCTTACGGCCCATGGACTTCAACGGTATTATTCCAGGCCTGCAAACTCGCAATATCGATGCGGCGCTGGCCGGTATCACCATACGCGACGACCGCAAGAAGGTCATTGATTTCTCGGATCCGTATTACGAAAGCGGCCTTGCCATCCTGGTGAACAACGACAACGCCAACATCAAGTCGGCCAAAGATCTCGAAGGCAAGAACGTGGCCGTAAAAATCGGCACCGCCACCGTGGATTACCTGAAGGCCAACGTACCGAACGCCAAGCTCAAGCTGTTCCCCAATATTGACAACGCCTTCCTCGAGCTTGCCACAGGCAGGGTCGACGCCGTCGTGCACGATACGCCCAATCTGCAGTATTTCGCAAAGACCGGCGGCCAGGGCAAGGTCAAGGTGGTGGGCTCGCTGAAAAGCGGCGATTTCTACGGCATAGGGTTTCCGAAAGACAGCGAACTGGTTCCCGTCGTGAATAAGGCGCTCAAGACCATACAGGACAACGGCACCTACGATGCCTTGTACACGAAATGGTTCGGCGAGAAAGCCGTACAAGTCAACTGAGGACAGGCTGACAAGCGACGGCGATCGGGCGTAGAGCGCTACCCCTCGATCGCCGTTTTTATTTGACGATGCGAAGCTCGCTATGCCGGGCCTCCAGTTCTCGGGACAAACAACGTGACTTTTGAATGGTCGGCCATCTGGGATGCATTACCCAGCCTTCTCGAAGGCGCAAAAATGACGATCCAGATCACATTGCTGGGCCTGATAGGTGGCACCATCATTGGATTTCTCTCGGGGGTCGTGACGACCTACGTTAAAGTGCTGGTCACGTGGAGAACCACATTCATTGCGATAGTCAGCGTGGCGGTCATCGTGGCGATCATCCAGCTGGCATCCTGGATAGGCGCCACCTTCCTCGCCGGCGTACCGGATTGGACCTGGCACGTGTTGCAGGCGGCGATCGTGCTGGCGGTACTCTGGCGCTTCGCAAAATACATCCCTGTCGCACTGTCGTTCCTGGCCCAGGTATATATCCTGGTGATACGCGGCACCCCTATTGTCGTGCAAGTCATGTTCATCTATTTTGCATTGCCGCTCATTTCCGGCTGGCGCATCGATGCCTTGCTGGCCGCCATCTTTACGCTGGTGATCAATTCCGGCGCCTATATTGCAGAGATCGTTCGCGGCGCCTTGCTATCCGTGCCCAAAGGGTTGAAGGAAGCCGGACAGGCAATGGGGCTTCCTTTCTACAAAATCCTCGCGTACATCGTTGGGCCCGTCGCATTGCGGCGCATGATTCCCGCCATGGGCAACCAGTGCATCATCAGTCTGAAGGATTCATCGCTTTTTATCGTCATCGGCGTCGCCGAACTCACGCGGCAGGGGCAGGAGATCATTGCCAGCAATTTCCGGTCGGTTGAAATATGGGGTGCGGTGGCGGTCATCTACCTGATTCTTACCGGCTTTATCGCGCTGACCTTGAAGTTCATCGAACACAGGACACAAATCGTATGAGCATCGTCGAGTTCAAGAATGTCGTCAAACGCTTCGGAACGACCACGGTGCTCAATGGCATTGACCTGACCATCAACAAAGGCGAGGTCGTGGTGGTGGTTGGACCTTCCGGGTCTGGCAAGTCGACCCTGTTGCGGTGCATTAATGTACTGGAGACCATCGAGGAGGGCGATATCACTGTAAACGGGCTCAGCGTGCGCGGCAGTGGCGCGCAGGTCCGCGAACTCCGGCGCGAAGCCGGAATGGTGTTCCAGCAGTTCAACCTCTTCCCGCAGCTCACGGCGCTCGAAAATGTCATGTTCGGCCCGGTTCATACGCGCGGAAGCGCGCGCAAGCAAGCCCGGGAGGAAGCCATTGCCCTGCTCGGCAAGGTCGGACTGGAAGAGAAAGTCAACCATTATCCTGGCGAGCTCTCGGGTGGCCAGCAACAGCGGGTGGCCATTGCCCGTGCACTCGCCATTCGGCCCCAGCTCATGCTTTTCGACGAGCCCACATCAGCGCTCGATCCCGAATTGCGCCATGAAGTGCTGAAAGTCATGCAAGATGTCGCGGAAGGCGGCATGACCATGATCGTGGTCACCCACGAAATGGAGTTCGCGCGTAAAGTCGGCAGCCGCCTCATATTCATCGATGGCGGAAAAATAGCCGAAGATGGCGCCCCTGCTGATCTGCTAAGCAATCCGCCTAGCCAGCGGCTGAAGGACTTCTTGCAGCATGTCGCCTGAAGCTTTCTGCTTTATCTCGTAGCCTGGCGCCAGGCTGGCGTTCAGGGCGCGACGCGGATCGTGCGGGTTGCACTCAATTTTTTCGACCCTTGCTCGGTGATCTTTATGGTCACCTGGCGCGGCGTGAATCCTTCGGGCAAGGGTAGCGCCCCTCCCATGTGGCTGTACTGCTCCAGTTCGACAGGAAAGGGCGGCAGGTCGATGCTGCCCGACTTGCGGTTGGCATAACGACCTGCAACCACCAATTCCACTTCGCCTGCGAACGGTTTGGTCTTCCCTTTGTCTTGCATGACCAGTATCTGATAGTGAAGTTGCCCGTCGTCGCTGCGGAACGATGCGGCGCGAATGCCGGGTGACGTGCCGCGAGGATCCGGCGGCATTGCATCGGCAAATAATTGAACCTCGGCCGTCAGCTTGCTGACCTGATCCAGCGCTTTCTTCAGCTGTGCCGATTGATCTTGAACGGTTGTGGTTTTTTGCTTGAGATCGTGTGCTTGCTGGTTGAATTGCGACTGCAAACGCTGCTTGTCCATGTTGCTGCTGTTCAGGTCGTAATGCAGCTGTTCGGATTGCTCGATGGTAAGCCGGGCAGGGCCGTAGCTTTTCTGCAGAAACAGCAGGCCGCCCGCCCCAAGCACAATGCCAGACAACATCAGTACCAGCCATCGGGGTATGCGGCGCGAACGGCGGGAGTTGCCGTAAGCCGTAGGTTGAAAGACACGGCGTTTGGACGATCCGAACATGGGGCTTATTCCTGTATTGCGGAGCAATGGAGAACGATATGGTCCATTGCCGAAAAACCTTAAAGCATAGCGCATGAGGCAGCTGTTGCCTGCTGCTGCCAATATTGCTTTCGTCTTGACAGATCCGGATACGTTTTATCTTTCCGGACCAAAGCAGTGTAACGTGCTGAGTCGTCGGCGGCTAGCGCAGCGCCTCGTCCAACTGCATCAGGCGCTGTGGAGTTCCAACGTCGGTCCACTGTCCTTTGTAGTGGTAGCCGGCCACCTTGCCGGCGGCCATCGACTGCCTCAGCAGGGGCGCCAGAGATGCGGGCTGGCCCACGACAAGACCTTGAAACAGCGCGGGTCGGTAGATGCCTATGCCCGAGAACGTCAGCGTGACAGCGGTATCGTGAGTTGCCGCGTCAGTGACGAGCCGGGAGCTATGCAGTTGAAAATCGCCCTCGGGATGTTGGACCGGATTATCGACCAGCATCAGCCACGCCAGGAGGGTGCCATCCAGGCTGGCCGCGGCCTGTTCGACCCCGGCCAGGTTCCAGTCGCACCATACATCGCCATTTATAACGAGAAATGGTTGTTCCTGAAAAAATGGCAGGGCCTGGGCAATGCCGCCGGCGGTCTCGAGGGCTTGCGGTTCGCGGGAATATTGGATCTTTGCGCCGAATCGACCGCCGTCGCCCAGCGCCAGTTCTATCTGCTCGCCCAACCAAGACAGGTTCACCACCAATTCCGTAATGCCAGCTGCCACCAGCTTCTCGATGTGCCACACGATGAGCGGTTTGCCGCCTACCTGGAGCAGCGGCTTGGGCAAGCTGTCGGTCAGTGGGCGCATGCGTTCGCCCCTTCCGGCCGCGAGGATCATGGCCCGCATCAGAACGTATACCCGGTGGTCACCTGGCGGCCGTCGAGCTTGTCGAGCAGCCGAATGAGAGGGCGAAAGGCGCTGTAGCGACCGGCAACCTGGCGTACATAGGTATTTACGCGAGGCATGTGATCGAGGTAATGATGCTTGCCATCGCGGTAGGAAAGGCGGGCGAACACACCGAGAATGCGCAGGTTGCGCTGCAATCCCATCCATTCGTAGGCGCGATGAAAATCGGCAAAGTCGACAGGCACAGGGAGTTGAGCGGCACGCGCGGCCTCCCAATAGCGTATCGCCCAGTCCAGTTGCTGTTGCTCTTCCCAGGTGGTGCGCGCGTCCATGACCAGCGAGGCAATATCGTAGCTGAGTGGGCCAACGAGCGCGTCCTGATAATCGATGACGCCCGGATTCCTGTCTGCCACACCCACCATGAGATTGGGTGAGTGGAAATCGCGGTGTACCAGTACACTGGGCTGCCGGGTGTTATCGTGGATCAGGATGGCAAAGGCGTCGTTCAATACGGATTGCTCGCCGTTGCTGAGCTGGACCTGGCAATGACGTTGCGCATACCATTCCGGAAACACGGCGAGTTCCTGCGAGAGGCGTTCGGCATCGTAGTCGGGCAGGCCTTGCGTACTGGCTTGTTGCATACGCACCAGCGCTGCAATGGCATCGCGGTACAACTGTTGCAGGCGGGTGTCGTCCAGGCCTGATTTGATTGCCTGATAATAAGTTTGCTCACCCAGGTCGGTCAGCAGTAGAAAGCCTAGCTGCAGGTCCTGGGCCAGTACTGTCGGTACATTGAGGTCGGCTTGTGCCAGCAGGCCTGTTACGTGGATGAAGGGCCGGCAGTCTTCCTGTTGCGGAGGCGCATCCATGACGATGGCCGTGCCGGTCGCGGTGTCGAGCCGAAAATAGCGCCGAAAGCTCGCGTCGCTGGAGGCAGGTCTCAAGCTGGCGAGGTCGAGTTGATGGTCGCCGGCGATGCCTTGCAGCCAGTTTTTCAGTAACGACAATCGGGATTCAGCGCTGAAGTTCAAGATTCGGTTTTCCATGATAAGAAATTGATTACGCATCGCAAGGCGGTATTGTGAACCATGTACACGCCAGCTTCTCTATAATACCGGGTCGCCAATCAATACGGGTCGGCAGCTGTGCCAAAATAGAGTCAGTTTTTTTCGAGGACGAAATACGCGTGCGTTTGGTTTGGTGGGCATTTTTTCTAGCTATGGGCGGCGTATCCACGGCGCAGGCGCAACAGCCTGGGCCGGATGTCGGCATGCCATCCCTGCAGGAATTGCGCATAGCTCCGAATCTTCAAGTCCATGAAAATATCGACGACAACGAAATTACATCGTTTCTCATCGGCGACACCATGGAATCCGATGAGGACGGGCTGGTCAAGCTCTCCGGCAATGCCGAGGTGCGCCGCATCGACTCAGTCGTAAAAGGCGATTACATCGACTACCAGCGTTCCACCGGACAGGTCCGCGTGCGCGGCAACGGCCTGGTCATGCGGGACGCCAGCATCGTGACCGGCCCGGAGATCAACTACAACATCAACAGTGAAACCGGCGAAGTCAACGATCCCAATTTCTGGTTGGGCGCCAGCGGAGGCGCTGGTAAAGCAGTCAAAGCCGATATCCTCAGCCGCAACCATATGCGGCTGGAAACAGTGACGTATTCAGGCTGCCCGTGCCCGGATCCATCCTGGTTCATCAAGTCTTCACGCGTCGACCTGCTTTTCGACGAAAACGAAGGGACGGCGCGCAATGGTGTGCTCTACTTCAAAGGCGTGCCGATACTCTATTCTCCATTTCTTACCTTCCCCATACGCAAGGAACGCAAATCGGGCTTGCTGGTCCCGACCTACGGAACGTCCACCAGCGGTGGGCTGGAATTTTCGCTACCGTATTACTTCAATATTGCGCCTAACTACGACGCAACGATCACGCCGCGGTATATGGCCAAGCGCGGCATGCAATTGGGCGGCGAATTCCGCTACCTGGGAAGCCGGTACAGCGGTCAACTGGCCGGAACGTACCTGGACAATGACCAGGAGGCCGATCGGAATCGCTGGTATTACTCGTGGCAGCATGGGCACAACCTGGGCGGCGGATTAAGCGCATCGTTCGATATCCGCCGTGTCTCCGACGACGACTATTTCCGGGATTTTTCCTCACTGGGCCTCAATGAAGCCACCAATACTTATTTGCCGAGCAGCGCCGGGCTGAACTGGAGCGGATACAAGTATTTCAACGCATCGCTGTACGCCTATACCTACCAGACGCTTCAGGACCGCAGCGCTAATTACCTGGCGCCACAATACGACAAGCTGCCCGAGCTCTATGTGCGGGGCGCTCGCTATAACTGGGGCGGTTTCGACGTTCAGTCTGAAAATTACGCGACGCGGTTCAGGATGCCTTTTTATAAAGGCGACATTGATCGATACAACGTTTATAAGGACCAGCGCATAGCACCGAATGGAAGCCGTTTTTCTTCGTACACTACGGTGGCCTATCCCGTCGTACGTGCCGGCTGGTATGTAACACCCAAGGTTGGATTGCATCTTAGCCAGTACAGTACCGACTGGTACGCCAATCAATTGCCGCAGTTCTCGGGCAGGCCGCAAACCCAGTCACGAGTGCTTCCCATCATGTCGGTTGATTCCGGCATGACCTTCGAGCGCGAGACAAGGCTGTTCGGCAACGACTCCATACAGACGCTTGAGCCGCGCTTGTATTACTTGCGTGTACCTTACAGGGATCAATCCCAGATTCCTGTCTTCGATACGTATTACGCCGATTTTAATTTCGCACAGGCTTTCGACGAAAATATATTCAGCGGCGGTTGGGATCGCATCGCCGATGCAGACCAGCTGACATTGGGCCTGACCACCCGCTGGCTCGATGCGGAATCGGGATTCGAACGCCTTTCGCTGTCGGCGGCGCAGCGTATCTATTTTCGCGATCAGCTTGTCACCTTGAATCCGAGCGACAGGAAACGCACGAATACCAAGTCCGACTATCTCGTGGGCGTCAATGCGGCACTGACCGATACGCTGGATGTAAGATTCGATGCGCAATACAACCCGGATTCGAACGATCGCAACCGCATGACTGCGGGCTTCCGTTGGGAACCCAAGCGTCTTGCGATGCTTGCCGCCTCATACCGATATCAGCGTGATCCGGCACAAGTCGCCGTGCCCGAGGTCCGCGAACTTCCTGGATACCTGGATAACAGCAAAGAACAGGTCAGCTTTACTGGCCAATGGCCCATAACCAGTAAAGTTTACGCGCTGGGACGTTACGACTATTCCTTACAGGAAAAGCGCAACACCCAGTCAATTTTCGGGCTCGAATACAAGGGCGATTGTTGTTGGGTAGGCCGCGTTGTCATGCAGCGTTATGCCGTTTCACGAGAAGACGTCAACACCGCGCTTTTCTTCCAGCTGGAACTTTCCGGCCTCGGTTCCCTGGGCACTGATCCCATGCGTTTACTGAGCGAACGGATTGCCGGTTACAGAACCATTACCCCACCAATACCCGAAAAAACCACCTTCGAGAGGTATGAATAATGCGTAGTGTGCATGCTAAGCGCCGGCTAGCGTCCATTTTGATTCCAATCCTGGGCGTATGCTGTAGCTGCCAAACCGGCGGTCAACAAGGCCGAAGCCGCCTCCGCGCAACAGTCGCAACAATTCGTCGACGGTATTGCCGCTGTGGTGAACCAACGCGTGATTACGTTGCAGCAAGTCAACGTCGAGGCGAGAATGGCGCAACAGCAATTGCAGCGACAGAAGATACCGGTGCCCGATTTTGCCGTATTGCAGAAACAGGTGCTCCAGCGCATGATTACCGAAGAGGTCGAGCGCCAGGAGGCAGACCGGCAGGGGATCAAGGTTTCCGACGCACAGACCGAGCAGGCCGTCCAGACGGTCGCCAGCCGCAACAAGATAAGCGTGGCTCAGCTGCGCCAGGAGATCGAAAAATCCGGCGTGTCCTGGGAGACCTACATTGAGAACCTGCGCAAGGAAGTGCGCATGGACATGTTGCGCCAGCGCGCGGTCGACAGCACGATTGTCATCTCCGATGCCGAAGTGGATGCCTTCCTGAAGGCCCAGGGCAATCAATTGCCGGCTGCCACGCAAGATCCGCGGGCTCAACAGCCCCGGCAGGCCGCACCGGTCCAGCAAAGCGGGCCGCAGGTGCTTGGGCTCGCTCAAATACTGGTAGCTGTTCCCGAAGGGGCGTCGTCGTCACAAGTACAGGAACTTCGCAAGAAAGCCGAAGCCATCCTGGCCCGGGTGCGGGGCGGCGCTGACTTCGCGGGCATCGCGGCTTCATCCTCCGATGGTCCCGAGGCGCTCAGCGGTGGTGAGCTCGGCTTGCGGCCGGTCAACGGTTGGCCCGATCTATTCCTGCAGGCCACCGAGAACCTGAAGGCCGGTGAGACCAGCGCCATCATCCAGAGCGGCAATGGGTTTCACATCCTCAAGGTCCTGACCCGGGGGCAGGCGGCACAAGGCGGCAACGCCGCGGCACGTGCGCCGGTTCCGGGCCCCGCCGCCGTACCGCAGGCGCAACAGCAAGCCCAGGGGCCGATGATGGTCACGCAGACTCATGCTCGTCACATTCTCATCAAGAGCTCCAAGGTCATGTCGGATGAAAAGGCCGAGACACGCCTCAAGCAGCTGCGTCAACGCATCGTCAACGGCGAAAAGTTCGAAGACCTTGCCAAGCGGTCCTCTGAAGACGTGACGGCTCCCCAAGGCGGCGACCTGGGTTGGCTGACGCCTGGTGAAACGGTGCCGGCATTCGAGCAGGCCATGAATGCGCTCGAGCCCGGCCAGATCAGCGAACCAATAAAATCCCAGTTCGGCTGGCATCTCATCCAGGTCCTCGAACGCCGCACGAAGAATATGGAAAACGAGTTCAAGCGCATGCAGGCGCGCCAAATCCTGTTCCAGCGCCGCATCGAACCGGCCTTCGAAGACTGGCTCAGCCAGCTGCGCAGCCAGGCCTTTATCGATAATCGCCTCGATCCTCAATCGAACCGGAACCGTCGTTGATCATTCATGGCTCATCAAGCACGTAAACGTTTCGGCCAACATTTCCTGGTTGACGAAGGAATCATAGAATCGATAGTGCGGGGAATTGCCCCGCAACGCAGCGATACGGTAATAGAAATTGGTCCAGGACTGTCTGCCCTGACCAAACCGCTATTGAAGTCGCTGGATCACCTGACCGCCGTGGAGATCGACCGCGACCTGGCCGCGCGCCTGCGCCGGCAGTATCCAGTCGAAAAGCTTACCATTGTCGAAGCTGACGCATTGCAGGTGGACTTCGGCATGTTCGGAACCCAGCTGCGTATCGTCGGCAATTTGCCGTACAACATTTCCAGCCCTTTGTTGTTCCACCTTATCGCGTATGCCGACCATGTCGTGGACCAACATTTCATGCTGCAGCGCGAGGTCATCGATCGCATGGTGGCCACCCCGGGATCTGGCGATTATGGCCGCCTGTCCGTCATGCTGCAGTCCCGTTATCACATGAACAAACTGTTCGATGTGCCGCCGGAGGCTTTCGATCCACCGCCGCGTGTGGTATCGGCGGTGGTGCGCATGGCGCCATTGCCGGAATCGCGCCCAAGGCCCCAAAGCCAGAGCGCATTCGAAAAGCTGGTCATGCGCGCGTTCACGCAGCGGCGCAAGATGTTGCGCCGGTCATTGAATGAATGGTCTGATTTGATCGACTGGGAAGCCCTGGGCATATTGCCTACGTCCCGCGCCGAAGAGGTTTCGGTTCAGCAGTTCATTGCATTGTCCGACAGCCTGCTGACCGCAGGTGTCCTCAAGCCCTGATCGGCGTCATCCAAAAAACCAGTAGCAAACGGCGATGGACGCCAGGACGCCGGCCAAGTCCGCAAGAAGCGCACACCCCACGGCGTGCCGGGCCCGCTGGATGCCGACCGCTCCAAAATACACTGCCAGGACATAGAAGGTGGTCTCCGTGCTTCCCTGAACGGTGGCCGCCAGCAGCGCCGCAAAACTGTCTACGCCAAAATGCTGCATGGTTTCGATGAGCATACCGCGCGCGGCGCTTCCTGAAAATGGCTTGACGATGGCAGTTGGCAGCGCGTCGACAAAGCGGCCGTCCATTCCGGCAAGCTGCACGACCCAGCGGATGCTGTCGAGCAGCGCATCGAGGGCGCCGGAAGCCCGCAGCACTCCAATCGCACACAGCATCGCGACCAGATAAGGCAGCAGATTCTTCGATATCTCGAAGCCCTCTTTGGCGCCCTCGATAAAACACTCGTACACTGGCACCTTTTTCCGGGCGCCCACCAGCAAGAAAATCATGATGATGCCAAACAAGGTAAGGTTGCCCATCAGTGACGACGTGGCACTCAGCGCCGCGCTGCTCAAGCTGCCCAACAATGCCATCAGGCCGCCAATGATCAGGGCAAGCGAGGCGCCCCACGCCAGTACGACGGGATCGTACAACTTCAGCCTCTGCATGAAGGCCACAGCCAGAAGGCCCGCCAGGGATGACGCTGTCGTGGCCAGAAGTATTGGGAGGAAGACCATGGTTGGGTCCGGCGCGCCTTGCTGAGCCCGGTACATGAAGATGGTGACTGGTAGCAGTGTCAATGAGGAGGAATTCAACACCAGGAACAAAATCTGCGCGTTGGTGGCGGATTTGGGATCGGGATTCAGTGTCTGGAGCTCGCGCATGGCGCGCAGGCCTATGGGTGTCGCGGCATTGTCCAGCCCCAGCCCATTGGCGGCAAAATTCAGGGTGATCATCCCTAATGCTGGGTGCCCTGCCGGGACGCCCGGCATCAGCCGGCGGAATAGCGGACCGAGCAGCCGACCCAACATTTCGATAAGTCCTGCCGCTTCGGCGATACGCAAAAAGCCCAGCCAGAGAGCGAGAGTACCAAAGAGCAGGATCATCAACTGCACCGATAGCTCGGCCATATCGAACAGGCTGAGGACGATCCGTGAGAAGACCTCGGCGTCGTTCAGCGCTATCCATTGATATAGTCCTGAAAGGGCGGCGATAACGAAAAAGGCGAGCCAGAGGGTATTTAGCATGTAACTTGACGGTCGACGATGGTGGCAGGGTTGGATTGTCGCAGAGAACGCTTATTTTTCCGGGAACCATTGCTCGAATGGCTTTATATCCAGGCCGGCTTTTACATACCAGACTTTGCGCGTGGCGTCCCACTTGGCGCCCAGGGCCTTGACGAAGTCCTTGTCCGCGTAGGGCACGCTCAAGTCTAGTCGGGAAGGTGCTGCACTGGCTTGTGCCAGATTCCTTTGCACCGCGGCATGCGCGCGCGAGCGAGTCGATGCCAGCTCCATGCGGCCTATGAAGGGGCTGCGCTTGCTTTCATCTTGCGGCGATATCAATGTCAGTCGCGCTTTCGCCCGCGTGGCGACGACGTAAAAGAGATTCTCCTCCTCCTTGATGTCGCGCAGCGGACTTGGAAACTCACCCGTTTCCAAAAACGGCAGGATCACGTGATCGAACTCCTTGCCCTTGGAATTGACGGCGCACTCCAGCAGGACGAAACCCTTGCTCTTGCGGCTTGAGGCGAAGGCATCGGCGGCACCTATCCATTCAGAGAACTCCCGCAAGTTCATGGCGGATTTTCTGGCAAC
>LNAP01000304.1_pt1 | contig 55946 bp, 44 predicted proteins | sample 602601 | NCBI WGS metagenome assembly LNAP01 (sample SAMN02440304, study PRJNA202911) | soil metagenome | biome: Subtropical and temperate rainforests or woodlands; isolation source: soil samples (1 kg each in a 20% v/v slurry with milli Q water) were... ...
CCCCGGCCCCCCCCCCCCCCGGCCCCCCCCCGAAGGGGGGAGGGGGGCATCAGCGGCGTCGCTTGTTACTTCTTCGTCTTGCCGGAATCCTTCACCGCCTCGAAGGTGGCGAATTCAATGTTGTAGAGTTCGCCGTCGACCTTCTCGACCTTGCGGATATAGATGTTCTGCACGATGTCGCGGGTTTCCGGATCGATCGAGATCGGGCCGCGCGGACTCTCCCACTTCATGCCTTTCATCGCCGCGATCAGGGAATCGCCATCGGCCTTGCCGCCGGTCTTCTTGAGCGCCTCGTAGATCAGGTGGATGCCGTCATATCCGCCCACCGCCATGAAGCCCGGACGGGTGCCGAACGCCTTCTTGTAGGCGGCGACGAATTCCTTGTTCATCGCGGAGGGGTGCGCCGCGGAATAAAGATGCGCGGTCACGGTGCCCAAGGCGGCGTCGCCCATGTTGTTGAGCAGGTCGTCGTCCATCACGTCGCCCGGCCCGATCACCCGGATGCCGGACTTGTCGAGGCCGCGCTCGGCATACTGCTTCATGAAGTTGCCGCCCTGTCCGGCCGGCACGAACACGAACACCGCGTCGGGCTTGGAATCCTTCATGCGCTGCAGGAACGGCGCGAAGTCCGGATTGGCCAGCGGTACCTTGACCTCTTCGACCACCTGACCGCCGCCGGCGACAAAGTGCTCCTTGAAGAACTGCAGCGCGTCGTTGCCGGGCGCGTAGTCGGAGGTCAGCGTGGCGACCTTCTTGATGCCGTTCTTGGCAGCCCAGTCGCCGATGATGGTGGAAGACTGCGCCAGCGTGAAGGAGGTGCGCACGATATAGGGCGAACGCTCGGTGATGATCGAGGTGCCGGCGGCCATCACGATCTCCGGCACCTTGGCCTGGGTCGCCAGCGGCGCTGCGGCCAGCGCGGCGGGGGTCACGCCGAAGCCGGCAATGACATTGACCTTGTCGTTGACGATCAATTCCTGGGCGAGGCGCTTGGTGTTGTCCGGCAGCGCCGCGTCATCCTTGAGGATGACCTCGATCTTCTTGCCGGCGACGGTGTCGCCGTTCTTCTGCATGTACAGCTTGATGGCGTTGTTGATCTGCTGGCCCGTGGAGGCCTGGCCGCCGGTCATCGGCACGATCAGGCCGATCTTCACGGTTTCCTGCGCCTGCGCCACCGTAACGGCGGAAGCTGCCATCAACGTCACGCCGGCCGCCGCCTGCAACATCATCCTGGTGCGATTAAACATCTGCCGCTCCTCCCCTGTCCATTTGGATCACCGAACCGCGTCGAGCCGGTTCTTGCCGCAATCCTGGCTGAAAATTCCTCGTCACGTCGTGCACCGCACCTCGTGTCGCCGCATGCGTCTCAGTTGCGCGTGTCCGCGTCAATCGCAACTTTGGACCCGATCTGCCCTGCCAACCGCGGCCAACGGACGCCCCCACGCCGGCCGTCGCAGTAACATCCCGGCGGATCGAATGAATTTGCCCGGTGTTTCAATACCTTGCCGGGATCCACCGGTCCAGCCCCATGCCCTGCATCTTGCAAGTAAGTGTTTAATCACCACTTCGGTGATAGATCACCCCGTCCCATCTCGACAGGCACCTAGCGCAAGCCGGATATATGAAACAAATGATAGTTTTCGCACAATGCAGTGACGGCGTGCATATATCGAAACAGCGGCCCAACAAAACGCCTGACAGTATTTCCGGATCTGGTAAGATCCGAAGGGTGCTGATGCAGCAGCGATGGTTGCCCATGGCAGGACTTCGTCGCGCGTTCCTTTTGACCGCCGTCACGCTGCTGGCAGCCAGCCTTGGCGGCTGCGGCTCCATCAGTTCGTTTGTGGCGGGCAGCATGGGCGACCTGATCCCGGCCTGGGCCGGTGGCCTGCCGGCCGACGCGCCGCCGCGGCCCGGCACCGAGAAATACGACGACTGGCTCAGGCAGCAACAGGCCCAGCAGGCTGCGCAGGACGCTGCCAATGGCGTGGCGCCCTCGTCGGCGACGGCGATCCACTAGCTTTCTTTCACCTCTCCCTGCGATCGGGACGCGGTGAAGCTAATCCACGAACACCACTGTCTTGCTGCCGTTGAGGATCGTGCGGTCCTCGAGGTGATAGCGGATGGCGCGGGCCAGCACGCGGCGCTCGATGTCGCGGCCCTTGCGCACCAGGTCCTCCGGCGTGTCGCGATGGCTGATGCGCTCGACGTCCTGATCGATGATCGGGCCTTCGTCGAGATCGCTGGTGACGTAGTGCGCGGTGGCGCCGATCAGCTTGACGCCGCGCTCATGGGCCTGGTGATAGGGCCGCGCGCCCTTGAATCCGGGCAGGAACGAGTGATGGATGTTGATGCAATGGCCGGACAGCCGGGCCGACATCTCATCCGACAGGATTTGCATGTAGCGCGCCAGCACCACGAGGTCGGTCCTGGTGGCGTTGACCAGATCCCAGATGGCCTGCTCCTGCTGCTGCTTGGTCTCCCTGGTGACCGGCATGTAGTGGAACGGGATGTCGCCGAAATCGAGATCCTTGTAGGTCTCGCGCGGATGGTTGGAGACGATCGCAGTGGGGATCATCTCCAGCTCGCCGGTGCGCCAGCGATACAGGATATCGACCAGGCAGTGATCGGACTTCGACACCAGCAGCATGACCCGGCGCCGGGTCTCGCGGTCGCGCATCTTCCAGTCCATCGCGAAACGCTCGGCGATGGCGCGGAAACCGTCCTTCAGCGCCGGCAGCTCCACCGCCACCTCGGACGCGGTGAACACCACCCGCATGAAGAACTTGCCGGTCTCGACATCGTCGAATTGCTGGGCGTCGAGAATGTTCTGGCCGCGCTCAAACAGGAAGGTGGACACGGCGGCGACGATGCCCGGCCGGTCGGGGCAGGACAGGGTCAGGACGAACTGATGATGAGGCATGGGGTGCGGTTTCAGCCGGAGGAAAGGCGTTGCGAAACCCTTCCCTATCACCCGGCCGGGCCTTGCGCCAATCCCGCCCGGCGCGGCACTATGGACATCACGGCAATCGATCCAAAGGATTGATTCCGCAGGCAAAGCACGGGTGCCCCTCATGGCTGACAAGCTCAACGGCTATCGTATCCTGATCCTCGAAACCCGCGAGGAGGCGCAGTTCTCGCGGCTGCTGGCCGAACAGGGCGCCGACGTGCTGCAATGCCCGATGTTCACCATCCACGACGCGCCAGATCCGGCCCCTGTCGAGGCCTGGATCCGGCGCTGCATCGCGCAACCGTTCGACGACCTGGTGCTGATGACCGGCGAAGGGCTGCGCCGGCTGATGAAGGTGGTGCGGCGGCTGGGCCTCGAGGCGGAATTCGTCGCCGCGGTGGGCAGGTCCCGAAAATTCGCCCGCGGCCCCAAGCCCGGACGGGCGTTACGCGAGATCGGGCTGGAGCCGGATGTGGTCACCGAAAAGCCGACCTCCGAGGGGATCGCGGAGATGCTGTCGCGGCTCGACCTGAAAGGACACCGGCTCGCTCTGCAGCTCTATCCCGAGAAGGACCACAGCGTGCTGATCGACGCCATCAAGTCCCTCGGCGCCGAGGTCGATACCGTGTCGCCCTATGTCTACGATGCGCAGGCTGCCGAGACCAACATCATCGCGGCGATCGACGAGATGGCCGCCGGCCGCGTCGACGCCATCGCGCTGACAAGTTCAGGCCAGGTGCGCCGGCTGGTCGAGGCCGCGAAGGCGCACGACCGCGACGCGCAACTGCGCACGGCACTGGCCGGCACGCCGATCGCCTCGGTGGGACCGGTCGTGTCGGACGAACTCAAATCCTTCGGCCTGCATACCGACATCTATCCGGCCAACGACGCGTTCTTCATGAAGCCGCTGATTGCGGCGATGTCGACCGCGCTCGGCAAGTCCGCGCCGCGCAATGCCGTACAGACAAGATGACTTGACGCGCCGGCGCGACCGCTGACGCAATTCTGGCGTCCCTGTGGGTCGGCGGCGAGGGGGCGGTGCAGAGGAAGGTAGCCTACCGCCATCAGTTCGCCGGCATCAACGGCCAGGCGAGCGGAAAAACGGGTCCCGCCGGTCTGTCCTCACCCGATGGCCCGCTTCCTTGGGATAAACGACGGGCGACCACTACAGTCGTCATCGACTGAACTGATCGACCGATGGAGACCTCAACCGGTCCGACTGGCTTCATAACGGACACGTACGTGGTCAAATCTCGAGGCTATTAATTCAAGCACGCCGTCGCGCCGCTGAACGATTGCCGCTCATATTAAGATTAAAAAATAGGGTTGAAGCGGAGCTACCTTTGACGGCTCCTGAAAATCCGTATTCGGTATCTAGAGACGCGGCTAGACACGGTCACCCAAATGATCTCGCGATTCCAGGAATGCAATCAAAGACTGAAGATCCTGATCGAGCACCGCACGGCGATCAGCCGCGAGCTCACAGATCTCTGGGAAATGAGGCGCCTCGTGGCACAAGCGGAGGCGCGGTTTCTGATGCGACGTCGATCCGCTTCTATTTCCTCGTCGTGGCGGAGGCGGACCAGATAGGCCGCGGCGAACACTGTAAACCGGTGCCGCGTAGACAGCTACTTCTGCGAAGGCGGCTTGATCTTGCGGCGTTACAGTGCGCATCAAACAGTGCGAGGCAAAAGCCCTACGATAAGCAGCGCGATAGCACATGCCCAAACCCGATCCAGCAAAGCATCCCCGTGCACCACGTGCAGGGATATTCCGGCGACAGATGACGCGAACGGAATATATTATACCTCGGTTTGCTCCAGATGCGGGGCAGCCGTCTGGTGACGATCTCGATATCATGGATATCTAGAGAAGATCGTGCCACCGACAACGTAGCCGACCTACGGTGCCGGTCATTGCGTTCAGGACGGTGCGCCGTTAATGGCGAGGCTTAGGGACTTCAGCTCTGCCGACCACGCTCCGCTCGCCATCACGAAGTCGCGCGCGTCCCCATCCTCGGGCGACGATCCTTCCCGCCTGAACCCGCATACGCCGACGGTAATGTCGATTGCGGCGCGAGGCGCACCCAACCACAGCGGCCTGAAGGTCGATTGAAAGACTTCATAGGAAAGCTGAATGGAAATGTTGACGAAGGGCGCAGCGCCGCTGACGTCGGTGCCGCCATGAAACTCCACCGCCGCGCGCGTCCTGTCGGCAGATATGACATACAGGAATACTCGCTGGGCGCGCCCGAGAAACCTCTCACCCTCGAATCCATACACCTGCTGCCTTCCGAGCGAGATCTCTGCTGAGATAGCGAATCTGGTCGCCGATTTCTCCGCCAAACTCACAGGCCTCAGCGTCGGCATGTCAATATAACGGGTATGACGGACATAGATCTCGGCGCTGATCCTCTCGCCCCCGGCCAGCCAGACATTCTCGAACTCTGTGATGGTTCGCACCACCAAATCGTTGCTCGTGCCGTGCAGATACAGCACGGCGCCGTCAAGCTCCAAGTTCGCCCAATGGTGGTGATCACCCGTGAGCAACAGCCTGCTTCCATCGATGCGACAGCCCGAAACTTCGTCGAACATCAAAGATCGCCCCAGGATGACAATGTATTCATTCTGAAATAAAATCGACGACTGCAGTTCAATTGGACGCTCCCCTGACACGAGCCGGGGTACCAAACACTTTCAGTCCCTCGCTGACGTCGCGGTTCACGAACGAGTTTGCGCCGACAACGACTCGATCGCCGATCGTGACGCCCATCTGAACCACGACGTTCGGCCCGAGATAGACCCCGTGTCCGATCCTCGTCGGCGCATAGCCGATGGGTTCGACGCCCAGCGACAGCGACCGTTGTACGGTATGGTGCGTATAGATCTGGACGCCCGCCGATATTGAGCAGTAGTCGCCGATGCGGAGGCCGCCGCCCGAACCGTCGAGAACGCATCCCGGACCGATCCAGGTGTGACGGCCGACCTCCACCTGGCCGAGAACCAGCACGTTATCGTACATCGTAGTACCTTCGCCGAAGCCATAGGCCGCAGCGTTGTCCGCACGTTCGCTCAACAGATCGCCGATGGACACCCGGCGGTTGAACTGTTGCTTCTTGCGACGTGACAGCACGCGCAGATAGCGCCGCATACGCATCAGCCACTCATCGGCCTCTTTCTCTTCAGCCATTTCGCGACCATTGTTAAAGTCGTAATTCATCCAGACAAATCCTTCACACGTGCGGAACTAACGGCTCACGGCCAGGACTGATCGGCCCGCCTCCGGGGGCGCTTCACGAAGCCCAAGCCGCACGCATTTCGTCGCGGCGGCCTCCCCAAACTCGTCGGCACCCGCATCGCCATCGCCGCTCGTCTGGAGGTCGCTCGCAAACCGGACGCGCGCCCTTCAATACGAAGAACGGGAGGGATGTCCCAGCGCATCCGAGATATGGGCCAGGGTGTCCTGATCCTCTGATGATTGGCCCGCAGCCGACCGTCGCGCGGATGCATCAAGCCGTTCCACTGATGTACTGCCGCGTTCCAACGCGCGGTCCGCGCGCCTCACGGCGTCGACCATCTGAGGCTTCGGATGCGTCTGAGCCACGATCAGTCCCTTGAAGTAAATTAGCCGCAGGTCGGACTGCTTGGCGTCGCGCATGACTTCCGCCCGCAAGATCACATCCAGGGCGACGGGATAGAAATCGACGATATCCCGGGCCAGAGACCGCCGCGGCTTTGGTGGCGAGGCCCCGCGATGCAAGATCCACATCACCGCGATCTCGGCGACGCTCAGATTCAGTTGATACAGTTGATCGTTCGGGCCGCCCTGCGACGGCGTAGGCACCGGAGCAATGTCAGACCGACCGTCGCTCTCCGGCAAGGTAACTACGCCCCCAACGTGGTCGGGCCTCGGATCTTGGCGTCCTTGGTGATCTCGTCGCATCTAAACATCATTCTCGAACTTCAGCCTCGGTGATCGGCGGCCAATTGCCTTCATCAATAGTTTCCGCTGCAACATCATAGCCGACAGTCCCTCAGCGACGCGGTGCCACTTCCCGACCTCAAACTGCCCACGGCGCCCCCAATCGCTCACATCAAGTCATTTAATTTTAAATAAGTCAATAAATAGAAGATCTACGTATTCTCGCTGTTCGCTCCTCGAGGCGAGCATGACCATCAAAGCGGGCTTGGGTGCGGCGTTGCGCACCATTTCATAATACCTCGAACGCACAGCGAAAGTGCACGGCCATTTAATTTGCCGCGTGACATATTTAATATTTATTATAAAATTGGATTCATCAATATTAAATTGGCGGTCGGCGCAAGGAGGTGAAGATGGCGGGTTCCGTTGATGCAAGCACCGCGAGCTCAAGCGTCGATACGTGGATGACGCAGTGGCAGCAGGGATCCCTGCAGACGCCTTGCGGTTCATGCACCGGACGAGCTTGTACGATTTGCTCGATCCGGGTCGGCGGATCATCAAAGGCCGACGGCACGCCGTCCGGGTATGCGCCCAAGATCCTCGAATACTACAATACAGCGAGTGGTGCGCCTGCTGATATCGCGCCCCTCGTCATCGACCTGACGCCCATGACCCTGCAGGCGCGTTCAACCGATGCACCGGCGCAAAGCGGGCCGACGACGCCAAACCCGGAGCCGTCCTTTGCGGCGGTTAGCGGCGGCCCCGCGCTGGCTGCGCCGGCCGCCCTGCAGACAGTAGCACCCAATTCAATCGTCAGCGAAAACATGAAGACCGGCACGCCGGAGAGCGTCTGGCTCATCGACCAAGCCGACTCGAGCATCGAAGGATTTGCCGCGCAGTTCACGATCGATCACGGCCAGCGTGTCGATTTCAAGATCAACACGGACGCCACCAACTATCGAGTCGATATCTATAGGCTAGGCTACTATGGCGGCGACGGCGCGCGTCTCGTGACCAGTTTCACGAGCAACCTGGCCACGGCACAGGTTCAGCCCGTGCCGCTATTCGACCCAACCACAAAGCTCGTCGATGCCGGTAACTGGTCCGTGTCGGCCTCCTGGGACATCCCCGCGGATGCCGTGTCCGGCGTCTATTTTGCTGAGCTCACTCGTCTGGATACCGGCGGCCAGAACATCATCCCGTTCATCGTCAGAGACGATGAGGTTGCCAGTGACATCACGTTTCAGACCTCCGATACGACCTGGCAAGCATACAATTGGTGGGGCGGCTACAATCTCTACGGCGGCATCGATGCAGCGGGCCGCGCGGGCCGCGCGAGCGCGGTAAGCTACAATCGGCCAATCATCACGCGCGACGGGGGCTATGCGGCAGGCCCGCAGGACTTTATCTTCGGTGCCGAATATCCGGCCATCCGCTGGCTCGAGCAGAATGGGTACGACATAAATTACATTTCCGGCATCGACACCGCGCGTGATGGCGCACAGCTGCTCAACAGCAAAGTTTTTCTGTCCGTCGGACACGACGAATACTGGTCCGCCGACCAGCGCGCCAATGTCGAAGCCGCCCGGGATGCCGGCGTCAACCTCGCGTTTCTGAGCGGCAACGAAGTCTATTGGGAGTTCCGATGGGCAAACAGCATCGATGGTTCCGGGACACCTTACAAGACGCTCGTCTCCTACAAGGAGACGTGGTCCAACGACGATACCGATCCCGGCTACACTACCGGTACCTGGCGCGACCCGCAATACGGCGCCGGTTCGCCCGAGAACGCCCTGACCGGAACGATCTTCACGGTGGATTCCTATCGCCTCGACACTATCCAAATCCCCTACGATCTGTCGCAATTTCGCTTCTGGAACAACACAGCGGTCGGTGACATCCAACCCGGGCAAACCTATTCGCTGACGCCGAACCTGCTCGGTTACGAGTGGGATTCGGACCTCGATAACGGCTTCCGCCCCGCCGGCCTCATCGCACTGTCGTCAACCACTGTCGACGTCAACACGTTGCTGCTGGACAACGGCAATACTACCGGACCCGGAACGGCCACCCACAGCCTCACCCTCTATCGCGATCCCACCAGCGGCGCACTGGTCTTCGGTGCCGGCACCGTTTACTGGTCGTGGGGCCTGGATTCGCATCATGACAACGAGACGACGCCAGCCGATCCGAACGTCCAGCAGGCAATGGTCAATCTGTTTGCCGACATGGGCATTCAGCCGCAAACGCTGATGGCAAGTCTCGCCATCGCCTCCCAGACGACAGACCACTTAGCTCCGACATCGACCATCACGTCGCCACTTGCGAGCGGATCATATAGCGCGGCCCAGCCGATGACGATCACTGGCACTGCGGTTGACAATGGTGGCGGCGACGTTGCCGTCGTCGAAGTTTCGACGGATGGCGGCGTGTCGTGGCACCGCGCAACGGGCATCGAAAATTGGACCTATAGTTGGACCCCGCTCGCCGGCGGCATCTACAACATCCTATCCCGCGCCGTCGACGACAGCGTGAATATGGAAGTTCACGGCGCTGGAACGACGATCACCGTCGCAGCGGCTCCGACAACGTCGCTGTTCGCTCCCTCCGACGTGCCGACGATCCTGACCGACAGCGACGTCAACTTCGTCAATCTCGGCGTCCGCTTCACGTCGTCCCAGGCGGGCACCATCGTCGGGCTTAGATATTATAAGGGCGTCGGCGATGGTGGCACTCACACCGGCTCGCTCTGGAGCAGCACCGGCCAATTGCTTGCCACTGCCACGTTCACCCAGGAAACAGCGAGCGGTTGGCAGACGGTGACATTCGCGAATCCGGTATCGATCGCTGCGCTAACGACCTATACTGCGAGCTATCACAGCAACGGCCATTATTCCGACACGCCCGACTACTTCACGTCAGCACACACAAATGGTCCGCTGACGGCAGCCGCGGGTAACGGCTATTATACCTACAGTGAGGATACTCTCTACCCGACACAGGCATCCGGCGGTGCCAATTACTGGATCGACGTCATCTTCAGCTCTACCAACGCTGCCAATCAGGCACCCGTCGGCACTAATGACAACGGCTTCACCGTCACGCGCGACACTGCGATGACATTCTCCGCCGCGCAGCTCCTCGCGAACGACACCGATCCGAACGGCGATATCCTGACGATCACTGGAGTCGGTTCGGCCTCAGGAGGAACCGTCAGTTTCGACAGCCAGACCAACATCATCACCTTCACGCCTTACGCAGGCTATACTGGTTCGGCCATGTTCGGTTATGCCATTTCCGACGGCCGTGGCGGCACCGGCTCGGCAATCGTCAACATGTCCGTCGCTGCGCCGTCGATCAACGCCACTCTCTTCAGCGCGTCCGACACGCCGGAGATGCTCAGCGATACCGACACGTCCCAGGTCAATCTCGGCGTCCGAGTCAGGTCGTCGTCATCGGGCTTCATCACCGGGATAAAGTACTATAAGGGCGTCAATGACTTGGGCACCCACACCGGCTCGCTCTGGAGCATCGACGGCACGCTGCTCGCCACCGCGACGTTCACCAACGAAACAGCCAGCGGCTGGCAGACGGTGACCTTCTCCAGTCCCGTCGAGATCACCGCGCAGACGACCTATGTCGCTAGCTTCCACAGCAACGGCCACTACGTGTCCACCAGCAATTACTTCACGTCTGATCACGTGAGCGGCGTATTGACGGCAACCGGCGGCGCAAATGGTGTCTATGCCTATGGCAACGACAATCTGTTCCCCACCAGCACCTATGCCTCGACGAACTACTGGGTCGACGTCATCCTGAATTCTGGGTCGACCATAGCGACGAACCATATACCTGTTGCGACGGCCGACAGCGGCTTCAATACGCCGCAGGGCACGCAGCTCACCATCGCTGCCACCAGCTTGCTGGCTAATGACACCGATGCCGATGGTGACATTCTGACGATCACTGGCGCGGGCCTTGGCGTCAACGGCACGGCGGCCTGGATCTCGAACACGAATTCGGTGACGTTTACGCCGACACCGGGCTACACCGGCCCCGCCTCCTTCACCTATGCCATCTCGGATGGCCATGGCGGCACCGCCAACGGCACGGTGAATCTCACCGTCACCGCTTCGTCCAACAATCCCCCGGTCGCAACCAACGACAACGGCTTCAGCACTGTTCAGGACGCGGTCTTGAACATCACCGCTAGCGCCCTGCTTGCGAACGACACCGACCTCGATGGCGACACGCTGACCATTGTCGGCGTCGCCGGCGGGGTTCATGGCACTGCAAGCTTTAATGCACAGACGAACACCGTGACCTTCGCCCCCGCAACCGGATATACCGGTCTTGCGTCATTCCTCTACACCATTTCCGATGGAAATGGCGGCACCGCCAGCGGCACGGTCAGCCTCAACGTCACGGCGCCTCCGAATCATGTCCCAGTGGCAAACGCTGACAACGGTCTCACGACCGTTCAGGACAGTGCCCTCGACATCCAGGCAGCCAGCCTGCTGGCCAATGATACCGATGCGGACGGCGATACGCTGACGATCACAGGCATCGTGTCCGGGAGCGCGACGAACGGGATCGCGACCTTCAATGCCACCACCAACTCGATCACCTTTGCTCCGACCACAGGATATGTTGGCCCCGCAAGCTTCAGCTACGGGGTGTCCGACGGTCATGGCGGCTCGGCGACGGCGACCGTGAACTTGAACGTTATTCTGCCCGCAGCCGGCGTCAGCCTGTTCTCCACTTCGGATACGCCCGCAAACCTGTCCGATCCGGATTCGGTTCAGGTCAATCTGGGCATGAAATTCGTGACGTCGCAGTCCGGAACGATCACGGGAATTCGATATTACAAGGGTGCCGGCGATGCCGGAGAGCATACCGGCTCGCTATGGACGAGCACCGGTACGTTACTCGCCACCGCCACCTTCAGCAACGAAACCGCCAGCGGCTGGCAAACGGTCACATTCAGCAGTCCGGTCACGGTGACGGCCGGCACCACTTATTTGGCCAGCTATCACAGCAACGGTCATTACGTTTCGACCAGCGGTTACTTCACCACTTCCCACACCGCCGGCCCTCTGACCGCGCCGGCCTCCGGAAATGGCCTCTATGCCTACGGCAACGGCAACCTGTTTCCGACCTCCACCTACGGCGCAACGAATTACTGGGTGGATGTGGTGTTCAGCGCGGCGAGCAGCGGCGCCAACCTGCCCCCTATGGCGGTCAATGACGGCGGTTTTGCCCTTGCAAAGGACACGACGCTCTCCATCAATGCCTCCGCATTGCTGGCGAACGACAGCGATCCGAACAATGACAGCCTCGCAGTTACGGGCATCAGCGACGTGGTGAACGGTTCGGCGGCTTTCGATGCGCAGACCCGCACGATCACCTTCGTTCCAACCGCGGGATATGTCGGACAGGCCGGCTTCAGCTATACGATCTCGGACGGTCAGGGCGGCGCAGCCAGCGCCGCGGTGACATTGAACGTCGTCGAGCCGACAGCCACAGTGAGTCTGTTCAGCGCCACTTCGGCGCCTAGCATGCTCTCCGTCAACGATCCCAACCCGGTCGAGCTCGGAATTAAATTCCAGGCATCGGCGAACGGAGACATCACCGGCATCCGCTTCTACAAAGGCGCGCTCAATATCGGCACTCACACGGCCGATCTTTGGACCGCCAGCGGTGCGCTGCTTGCGACAGCGACATTCACCAACGAGACCGCGAGCGGCTGGCAACAGGTGGATTTCGCAACGCCCGTGTCGATTGCGTCGGGCACCACCTACATCGCGTCATATCATACGTCCGGGAATTACTCTGCCGATCCGGGACTTTTCGCCAACTCGATCGCCAATGGACTCCTTACCGCTCCTTCGAGTTCGTCAGCCGGCGGCAACGGCGTCTATGCATACGGGACCAATTCGCTCTTCCCATCCAACACCTACAATTCCACGAGCTACGGTGTGGACGTGCTGTTCCGGCCTCAGTTGGCGGCTTAGGGCGCCCCCCGTTATGAGATATCGACCGCAGAATGGTTGGAGGTTCGCCACTAAGCGATCTCAGCAGCAAGCAGTACAGCGAGGTCCAGCAAGCGAAATGCTAAGGAGTCGGCCCAAGCGCCAGCGCGATCTTGTCGAGCACTTCTTCATCCGTGGGATCTTGATCGCAGGCCGGTCGGGACGACAACGGGGGCGGATCCGGTGCCGCGAATTCGCGCGCATCGGTCTCCGTGGACGGTGCCAAAGCGCCTCGTACGTCGGCTTCGTCGCGGTGAGAGGCTAATTCGACCGCATGGCGGTGCAGGCTGCCGAGTACCCGGCCAAGTTCGTGGATGCGCTGCGTCGTTTCGCCCTTGTGCCCGTTCAGGTACGCGTGGGATCGAACATCCGTAGCCGGATCGCCCAAGGGATCGCGAGCGTCCGTCACCGCCGTGGTCATGGCTTCCGGGGTTGGAGCCGGCGCAGACCACCGCTGCGAGAGGCTCGCGCCGGGGGTGGCCGTCTGGCTTGCAAGCGAGACCTTGCCCGACTCTAGCTCAAAAAGGCGCGACGCGAGTTCATCGGACAGCCGCTCCAGCCGGACGAGCATTGCAAGTGCGGTGAGGGCGTCGGACTGCCGCACGCGCCTCGCATAATTGGCGAGAAATGCGCGGCCCCGCGCTGTTTCCTTCACGGCGGCTTCAATTGCACCGAAGTCCTGATACTGCGCGTCAGTTGCTGTCGACATTGCCATGCCAATATGAAGTGACCACGTCCCGACGCACCAAATATGGCAATTAATCCTTAACCGAAATCTAAGCGGCGCACCGCTTCAAGGACCTCGGCAAATCAGGGCTCATCATTTAAATTCTTGAGCTTGGCGCAGATTGATATAATATTTAAATATCACCGAATTAATTTATTGGCCGATATCGGCCAGAAGCAGCCAAGTCGACAGGAAGCCGCCGTGTGGAAGCGCTCACGTGAAACGAAATCTTCCTGGAAAGCGAGCTTGCCGGAGGGTGTTCGCGTCTATGCGATCGGTGATATCCACGGGCGCGCCGATCTTCTCAGGCTTCAGCTTGCGCAGATCGAAGCCGATTCGTCGCTTTTCCAATGCGCGCGGTCGATGATCGTCTTCCTGGGTGATTATATCGACCGCGGACCAGACTCCCGAGGCACGATCGACCTGCTGCTGGCCTGTTCGCGTTTGCGAGACGTGGTGTTCCTGAAGGGGAATCACGATACGTTCATCCGGCGCTTCCTCGACGTACCTGGATTCTTGAGCGAATGGCGGTCTTTCGGCGGTCTCGAGACGCTGGTTTCATACGGGCTGAAGCCGTCTCTGAGCCTCAGCCGCGGCGACCATGAGCGGCTGTCGCAGGAACTCCTGGCTGCATTGTCGCCGCAGCACCTCTCATTTTTCGACTCGCTGCAGCTGTCCTTCACCTGTGGCGATTTCATTTTCGTCCATGCGGGAATTCGCCCGGAAATCGCATTGCGCAGGCAGACCGAAGACGACCTGCTTTGGATACGCGAAGACTTCCTGCATCACGAATCGCCGTTCGAAAAATTCGTCGTTCATGGACATACGCCCGTAAACGCGCCCGACCTTCGGTCCAATCGGGTCAACGTCGATACTGGAGCCTTCGCCACGGGGCGCTTGAGCTGCGTCGTGATCGAAGGGCCGGATATCGTGCCGCTAGTCGATATCCGCGATTGGACTGCAGGCTGCACAACCCGGGTCAAGGACGTGCAAGCAAGGCATGACGCCGGAATCGAAGCCATTTTCTCGGAGCGCCGCAGCGTGCAGGCCCGGCAAGAGTCCATGCATCAGGGAACGATGCGTCACCTCTAGTTGCGACTGAGGTCGGGCCGCAGGCCACCCCGGTCATCGTTCCTTGAGGGCGCGCTCGGCCTGTTCCTTGAGCGGTTTGATCAGATAGGCGAGCGCAGTCCGGCCGGGCGTCTGGACGAAGACGTCCACCGGCATGCCTGGCACCAGCTTGGCCTCCCCCAACCGAGCGACCTGGTCGGGTTTCAGTGAGACACGTGCATTGTAGTAGCTCGTGCCCGTGCGTTGATCCTGGGTCAGATCCGCCGAAACAAGAACGACGTCGCCTTCGATCTCCGGCGTGGTCCTCTGATTGAGAGCGGCAAAACGCAGGAAAGCCGATTGCCCGATATAGAGCTGGTCGATATCGCGGGGCGTGATTTTCACCTCGACCGCCAGCGTGTCGTTGTCGGGAACGATGAGCATGATCTGCTCGCCGGGCGAGATGACGCCACCCACCGTATGGACGGTCAGCTGGTGAACCCGGCCGTTCTGCGGCGCGCGAATGTCAATGCGATTGAGCTGATCCGCTGCCGCGGTCTTCCGTTCGGAAAGCTCTGAAATCTTGGAGCGCGTCTCGATGAGGTCCTTGCCGACTTCGGTGCGCAGATCCTGGTCGATCTGAATGGTCTGGAGCCCGATCTCCGAGATCTTGCCCTTGGCTTGGGCGATCATGCCCGACAACTGGCTGCGTTCGCCTTCAATGCGCGCGGTATCCCGCTCCAGTGAGGTCAAGCGCGTAATAGGCACCAGATTCTTCTGCCAAAGCGTACGAACGCCCTCAAGCTCCTGATAGACGAAGTTAACTTCCCTCTGCTTGGCCTCAAGCTGGCCGGTATAACCCGAAATCTCGTCCTGGAGCTGTGAGCTGCGTTCCTTGAGCTGGGCCTTCTGTCCGCTGCGCGCCAACCGCCGCAGGTCGAAAAGGCTCCGCTCCGCTGCAATCGCGCGCGCGGCCTCAGATTTTGAATCCTTTGCGCGCTCGACGAGCACACCCGGGAAGGCGATCTGGTCCGCGCCGTCGCGCTCCGCTTCCAGACGCGCCTGCCGCGCCTGCAGTTCATCGAAGTTCTTGGTGATGATCGTCGCATTCGCAAGGGTCTGCGTCTCGTCGAGGCGGACAAGGATATCGCCAGCCTTGACCCGGCCGCCTTCCTTTACGCGCAATTCGCTGACGACGCCGCCGGTTGGATGCTGGACCTTCTTCACGTTCGAATCGACCACGATCACGCCCTGCGCGACGACCGCACCCGACAGCTCGGTGGTTGAGGCCCACCCGCCGATCCCGAAGGTGACCAGTACGACCAAGGTCGCGCCGCCGACGATGTAGCGCTGGATCGAATGCAGCGCCGGATTCTCCGCATTTGTCATCCGCGATCTCCTACCACCTTCAATGGCGGTGCCGCCCGCAGTACCTTCGTCAGCACGTCATCCTTGCTTCCAAAGGACTGGACTTTCCCCTCTGCAAAAACCAGAACGTGGTCGACGCCGTCGAGCGCCTTCGGCCGATGCGCAATCACCACAACGATCCCGTTGCGACGACGCACGTTCAGGATGGCCTCAGTCAAGGCGGCTTCGCCATCGGCGTCCAGATTGGACGTCGGCTCATCTAGAACGACGAGAAACGGGTCGCCGTAGAATGCGCGCGCGAGTCCGATGCGTTGCCGCTGGCCAGCCGAGAGCGCCATCCCCCCCTCCCCGATCTTGGTGCCATATCCCTCAGGAAACGACAGGATCAGTTCATGCGCGCCCGCCGCGCGCGCCGCGGCCAGGACGGCCTTGGGATTGGCACCGGGATCGAAGCGCGCGATGTTGACGGCGATACTGCCGTCGAACAACTCCACATCCTGCGGCAGATAACCAATATGCTTGCCCAGCGCTTCCGAGGACCACTGCCCGAGGGCGGCATTGTCCAAGGTAATCTTACCGCGCATCTGCGGCCACACGCCGACAAGCGCACGCACCAGCGACGACTTGCCGGATCCGCTCGGGCCGATGATGCCTAGGCCCTCGCCCTTTCTCAGCCTGAACGAGACGTCGTGGAGGAGCACCCGGTCAGAGGCCGGCGCATTGACATAGACATGCTCCATGGCAATAGCCTCGACCGGCGCGGGCAGCAACAGCGGCTCCTCTTCCTTCGGCAGCAGCTTCAGAAGTTGTTCGAGGCGCTGTCCCGACTGCCGCGCTCCTACAAATCCTTTCCAATTTGCGATGGCTAATTCGACGGGTGCCAAAGCACGTGATGTCAGGATCGAGCCGGCGATTATGATGCCTGCCGTCGATTCCTGATTTATGACGAGATACGCACCGACCGCCAGAACGGCCGACTGCAAGATCGCCCTAAAGGCCTTGGACGTACCGCCAAGACCACTGGCGACGTCGCTCGCAGCTTCGTTGGCCGCGAGATATTTCTGATTGGCCTCACGCCAACGTGCAGCGGCCAGCCGGCGCATACCCATCGCGTGCAGGGCCTCGGCGTTGCGCCGCCCCTCGATTGCAAGCGAGTTGCGCACAACGGCGAACCGCGCCGAGGCCTTAGCGGGTTCCTGAGAGCGAATTTCGGTAAGTATCGTGATGGCGACAAGAACTACCGCGCCGACCAATGCGGTCATGCCAATCCAGAAATGGAACAGGAAACAGATTCCGAGATAAATCGGCATCCAGGGCATATCGAACAGCGCAGACGGGCCGCCGCTCGCTAGGAAGCTTCGCACTTGATCAAGATCACGGACGGGCTGCAGGCCATCGCCATCCCCTCGCGTCTTCAGTGGGAGACGAATAACGGCATCGAATATGCGGCCGCCCAACGTCTCGTCGAGGTGGCGTCCCATGCGCGCGCTAATGCGGGCGCGTATTAGATCGAGCCCGCTCTGGAAAAGATAGAGCAGGATCGCGAGCGCTAATAGCGCGATCAGAGTCGGTACGCTCCGGCTAGGCAGGACTCGGTCATAGACCTGCAGCATGAAAAAAGAGCCCGTCAGCATCAAGATGTTGCTGACGCCGCTGAATATCGTCAAAGCCCAGAAAATCTGGCGGCACGAGCTGAGAAAACCGGCGAGTTCGGATCTTGGCACGGCGTAGCCGTCACCCGGCTTGGCTTTGCCTGAAAAAAGATTCACCCGCGCCATTTCGATAACATTCAGGAAAATCTTACGCTTCGAAGGCGGCTTGGGAATTGCCCCAGTCGGAGGGATCGGCTTGTTCGGGTCAGATGGCTGCTTCGCTTTCGTCTTGTTACCTGAGCCTAACAATCGCGAAAACTCCGCGAAGCGAGGAGCCTTTTTCAATCGAAGCCGCTCCGGCGGGGGTGTCTCCCCCCGCCTTCCAAAGTTGGTCATCATGGTCCCCCTCATGACAGATCGATCCAGAGCCCCTCAGATCGATGCGTCAGCTAGTCCATCGTTACGGCGAGCACCCCAAGATCGTCAGGCGAAGTGGAAGTCCGACTTATCCAGCGCCCCGAGCTGCGTGTTCTTCAGCGTGAGCGTGTCGTGGCCCGAAGTGATGACGACATCGTGGGCATTTTGCGTGGCATGGGACAGAATATCGGCGAAGTTGTCGAACATGCTCTTGCTGAATTGGACGACGTCATGCGCCGGACCGCTCGCCTGGAAATCCTTGATAGTATCGTTTCCGAAATTCGGTGCGAACACGAATGTATCGGGATGTCCGTTGCCGATGAAAATATCGTCGCCCGACGTCCCTTTGAGCGTATTTGCGCCGTAAGTTCCGAGAACTGCATTTCCAGAAGTTGAGACCACGTGTCCCGAATTATCAAGCTCCTTAGCCGAGAAAGTATGCACGTAGCTCGGCGATACTGTTCCGGTATTGAAGTACCAGTTACCGTCTGCATTCGCCTTCACCGTGCCGATTTCCTTAGACGCGTCGAAGATTTTGATCTGGCTGTAGGCGTCAGCCGTCCCCTTCATGACGATCAGGTTGTTCGCCCCCTGATACACGTTGGTCAAGTCGATGCCTGCCGAGGATGTCGGAGGATCAATCACGGAGATCGCCTTCGTAGCCGATGCCGCGCTGGCATTGCCGGCGAGATCCGAGGCGATCGCCGCATATTTATGATCGCCGGACGACAAATGCCCCGTATCGAAGCTCCATTTGCCGTCGCTCGTGGCAGTCGCAGAACCGATCAGCTTGCCTGCATCGTAGAGCTTGACGAGGCTGTTCGCCTCGGCTGTACCCTTCAGCAGGAAGTCGTCCACCATCGTCGAGCCGCTGAGCGCCTTGCCATCCGACGAGAAGACTCCAAGCGTCGGCGCGTTAGGCGCATGAGTGTCGACCATGATTTTGGTCACCGCCGACGCCGCGCCGGTCTGGCCTGCGCCATCGGTCGCCCTGGCGGTCAGGTTATGCGAGCCGTCGCTCACAGCCCCAGTCGTGAAGCTCCACGCGCCGCTGCCGTCGGACATGACCGTGCCGAGCTTCTGCGTGCCGTCGTAGATCGTGACCTGGACGTTCCCAGCCGCGGTGCCATCCAGCTTCAGAGTATTGTCGCTGGTGATGCCATCGCCCACTTTGCCAGTATCATAGGAAAAGGACGCGATCTTGGGCGCGGATGGCGGAAGTGGGGCCGGCGCGGTGACACTAACCGTCACCGGGGCGGAGTTCGCCCCGACATTGCCGGCAATGTCGGTCGCCTTTGCCGTCAGCGTATGCTGGCCGGCGGAGAGGCTGCCGGTGGAGAAACTCCAGCCGCCATCCGTGCCGGCCGTAACGCTACCGATCTTCGTACTGCCCTCATAGATGGCGACCGTGCTCTTGGCTTCCGCCGTGCCATTCAAGTTCACCGTCGTCCCGTTAGCAACCGACGTTGACTGCGCGCTGGCGGCAGTCCTCGCGCTCGCCGATCCGACTGTGGCGATCGTCGGAGCGCCTGGAGCCTTGGTATCGACCGTAATCGTGACGGCCGAAGAAGCTGCGCTGGTCTGTCCCGAGCTGTCCGTCGCCGTCGCGGTCAACATATGTTTCGCATCTGTCAAGACCGACGTGATATAGCTCCAAGAACCACTGGAATCGGCCTTCACACTGCCCATCTGGGTGGAACCGTCGGAGATCTTCACCGTGCTGTTCGCTGCGGCGGTCCCGGTCAGCGTGATCGTATTATCGTTGGTGATGCCGTCTCCCTTGGTGCCGCTATCGTTGGAGAAGGAGGTGACCGTCGGAGCGTCCGGCTTGGGCGTCGTCGGGGTCGAAATGGTCACCGGGACCGCGGCCGAGGCGTTTCCGGTATTGCCGGCCACATCCATCGCCCTGGCAACGAAACTGTGGCTGCCCGTGGCGAGATTCCCCGTGGTGAAGGTCCAAGCACCGCTGCTACTCACCGTCGCAGTGCCGATCTGCGTGGCGCCGTCGAACACCTTCACAGTGCTGTTGGCTTCCGCATTACCAGTGAGCACTGCCACGTGGGAGGCGGCCAGCGCCGCCGCTGAAGTGGATACGGCTATCGTTGGCGCGACCGGAGCGGCTGTGTCGATCAGCACCGTACGCGTGGCTGAGGCCGGGCTTGTGCTTGTAGAGTTCGTCGCGATCGCCGAGAACTTGTGGCTGCCATCGGGCAAAGAGCCGCTGGTGAAGCTCCAGTTCCCGTTAGCGTCAGCGTTCACGGTGCCAACCAGCTTGTTTCCGTCGAGGACCTTGACGGTGCTCCCCGCAGCGGAGGTGCCCTTGAGGGTGATCTTGTCGGCATTGGTCACGCCATCGCCAGTCTTCCCGCTATCGGGCGACCACGACGAAATGTCGGGAGCCACCAGGTCTTCAACCGGCGGCGGCGTCGGAGTCCCTCCGCCCTCTACCGGGAAGGGCGAGGAGATGAGTGCGCCCGGAACGAGTTGGCCATTCACGATGGTCGCGTAGCGGACATTCTCCCATTGGGTGATATGGATGTTCGCATTGACCTCTTGAATGAGCAACGGTTCAAACATGAACGGCCCGACGAAATAGACATCCTTGAGGGCGACGGTGATGTCCTGATTGTCCGCGGCAAGGCGCAGGCCAATGGGGCCACCTTCGAACACTACGTTGTTCAGCGTGACCGAGCCACCGTAATTGTCGGCGATGAAGAGCCCAGCGTTTGCGGCCGTGTTGTGCGACGCGATCGTCGAGTTCGTGATCGTCAGGTTGCCACTACTGCCAGGGCTGTAGGCCTGGATGCCGTCGGCATGGTCCGCGCCGACGCCGGTCGTCTCGATATATGAGTTATTGATGACGATGTTGCCATCGCCACCGATGCGCACGCCTTCTCGCGAGTTGATGCGGACATGATCGAGCGTAAAAGAACCTTCGCCGAGAATCGAAGCAATGTTGCCGCTATCCGTGATGCTCTTATTAGAAACTATCCCGCCATCCTTAACAGTGATCGAAGCCGAATTGGTGACGCCACTAAACATCGCGTCATCCCAGCTCAGAGGAATTGCTGCCATTTCCAAATCTCCAGGTAGTCTCTAATTGTCCCTAGTCCGAGGCTGACTTAGACAGTCCCGAACGACGAAGTCACACATGCACCTCGATGGCGCGTTGTCAGTAATCGTCTTTGGTGGTCGGCAGAGGCTTTTTTGGGACAACATCACGGCTCACCTAAGGTCATTCAACGCAAACCCACTTGAACCCACTTAAAGACTCAGTGCAGCCTGAAATGACAAAAACAATATAATAAGGGACCGACCGCACGCCAACATGTTCAAATAATAAGAGAGATCAGATTTCGGCAACGTTAATCCGATCGCGAAAACTTCGGCCTACAGTAAGATTTTCTGCGCAAAACGCGTAAAGCCATTTAACTACATGCTACCCCAACTAAGATCTAATTTATCGCGCGCCGACGAGACAGCACCGCGAGGCCTCCCGTCTGCACTCGCGGAGCAGGTTGACGGCCGCTTCCGGGCTTTGACAACAATCGAATAAAGCGAGCGACGGTCGGAGACCGTCGATCCCCGCATCCAATCTTTTAGGGCACCGGTTGGGTCGCAGGCAACACGTCGGCGGATGCTCGGACCGTCGCAGCAGGCTGAAACATCCCATGGGCCGTCGGCATTTAATTAGTTCACCGACCACTTCCGCCGCGGATGGCGGACCGGCTCTCAGCCTCCTAATCTAGCCATATTCCTCGAATTTCACATATCCTCGATCGGCTTTGGGCAGCCGCGACTGACCAAGAGCGCTTGAGAACTACACTATAGAATAATAGCTCACCTACCAACTCAGCCTCCATTTAATTCACACCTGAAAGGGCAGCATTTCCAACCGCTTACGATTTAAAATCTCCTAGCCCAACAATTGTTGGGCACTACTAATTCGGGTCATATTCGAAGCGACCAGCAATTCACGCGGGGTTGAGCGACCGATACAATAGGCTGGAGAACTCACGTTGTTCTTTCCTGCCGCGAGCTTTTAAGCTGACCACGGTTCGCCCTTGTAACTTGAAGACCGCCAGATCTGGTAAGATCGGCGATGCGGTGGCAGGCGGGAGACCGATGACCCTGAGGGACACCAAGCCCGTAGGGGAGCAAGGGTCTTCGCCTGCCGTTCCATCGAACCCGAACAGTCGCTTGGGCCGCTCAGCGAGCCCGCTTGCGCAAGGATGGGATCGGATGGACGCAATTTATGTAGGCATCGATGTATCGAAGGATCGGCTGGACGTCGCGGTACGTCCGAGCGGCGAGAGCTTCGTGGTCAGTCGCGATGGCGCCGGGATCGAAGCCCTGATCGCGCGGCTGAAGCTGCTCTCGCCCAGGCTGGTGGCCATCGAGGCAACCGGCGGATTCGAGACGGTGGTGGCCGCGGGCCTGGCCGGCGCCGGTTTGCCGGCGGTGGTGGTCAATCCGGCGCAGGTGCGGGCGTTCGCGCAGGCGCTCGGCAGACGCGCCAAGACCGATCCGATCGATGCCCGTGTGATTGCGCACTTTGCCGAAGCCACCAAGCCGCAACTTCGACGACTGCCTGACGAGACCACACGCCTGCTGGCCGATCTGGTGGCCCGCCGGCGTCAGATCGTCGAGATGATCGCTGCCGAAAGCCAGCGCGCCCGCCGCGTCACCGCCGCTCGCCTGAAAAACAGCATCGCGCGGCTGCGCAAGGCGCTGGAGAAAGAGCTGGCCGAGCTCGACGACGACATCTCCGACCATGTGCGTGGCTCGCCGGCCTGGGCCGAGAAGGAAGACCTGCTGGCCTCGGTACCCGGCATCGGCCCGACCATCGCGCGCACACTGATTGCAGAGCTGCCGGGTTGGGGTCGCTTGATCGCCGGCAGGTCGCCGCACTGGCCGGGCTGGCGCCGTGGACCCGGCAGTCCGGAAAATGGCAGGGCAAGCGCTTCATCGGCGGCGGCCGGTCCAGCGTCCGCCGTGTCCTGTTCATGGGCGCCATGGTGGCGGCGCGCTTCAATCCGACGCTCAAGCTGTTCCGCGACAAGCTGGTCGCCGCCGGCAAGCCGAAGCTCGTTGCCATTATCGCCGTCGCCCGCAAACTGCTGACGATCCTCAACGCCATCCTCCGAGACAAAACGCCATGGCAGCTGAAAAACGTTTGACCCGGAACACAGTCGCTCCCCTGGAGCCGTATCGCGCACAGTCAATGAGGAGGATGAGATTGGAGCCCGACGCTCAGATCGCTCAGTTCGCGGGACCGATTCAGATCCGGATAGCCCTTGATCCAGTCTCGGCGCTCGCGCCAAACCGTCCCCCAAGGATCGGCCTCCGCCCTCCCCGGTCGCAGCTTTATCCGTCCGAGCAGAGCACGAAGACCTACGCCCACCAGGAGTTCAAGCAAAACCAGCTGCTGACGCCAGCCACCGAAATGGTCGCGGGCGAGCGTGGACTTGCCCTTGAAAAGCAACAGGAGCTTGCCCGCCCTGGTCGCAGATGCCTTGCCGACATCGTGGACGATACAGGCATCCGGACAGATGATCGGGCTAAAACCGGCTTGTCTGGCGCGGAAGGCAAGGTCCGCATCCTCGCCGTACATGAAGTACCGCTCATCGAAGCCACCGAGCTTGCGCCACGCATCGCTGGGCGCAAGGAGAAGGCAGCCCGTGATGATGCCCACTTCCCGCACACTATCCCGCTGCCACTCGGCCATCGCTTCCGGATCGAACCAGCGCGAATGACGGAATGCCGTGCTCAGGCCCAGGGCAAAGCAGGTCATGCTCCACACCGTCGGAAGTGCCCAGCAGGACGAAAGCTCGTTTGAACCGTCACGCTTCAGCGCCCGTCCGCCATACAGGCCGTGGCCCGGATTCGACCGTGCGAACTGCACCAAGCGCTCGAGGGCCCTGTCGAGCACCACCGTGTCAGGATTAAGCAGGAGCAGGAACTCCGCATTGGCCCGCGTGGCGGCGAGGTTCACGCCGCGCGCAAAACCCAGATTCTCCTTCGCATCGATCAGCTCGACCTCAGGGAATTCGTTGCGTATCATGTCGACCGACCGGTCGACCGAGCCATTGTCGACCACGATCACCTGCTGTCGGAGAGTGCCACGCTGCTCGTAGACGGAGTGCAGGCTCTCCCTGAGCAAGTCTTCGGTGTTGTAGGAGACGATGAGGACGGCAACCTCGGCAGCTGGCACAATCATGTGGGCGTTCCTATGGATTTTGGACGCAGCTTGACTGCTCGGGCTGGTGAACCGGCGCAAATCATGTTGGCCGGCAAGTCGCGCGTGACGACCGATCCGGCTCCCACGATGCAGCCTGTATCGATCGTGACGCCGGCCGTAATAACGGCGTTTGCCCCAATCCAGACCCCATCGCGTATAACGATATCGCGTTCGTTCTTCGGCTGAAATGCGGGCGGTGTCCCCTCCACCAGACCATAGTCCGACGCCGTGATGACTGCGTTGGGACCGATCATCACATCGTGACCGAGTGTTATCCGCCCGGTCGAATTCCCGGCCCAGAGGCAAACGCGCTCGCCGACGTGGCAACGATCTCCCAGCGCAATCCGCTCTCCATTCGCAATCGATACGTTCGGTGCGAACACCTGATCGCGGCCCATCTTGATCTTACGCTTCTCGCGCACATGCTTGTAGCCGTAAAAGTGGAGGATTCGCAGCGAATGCAGCCACACCGCCGGGTCCATCATCGACTGCACGCCGTTGCCGATCTTTCGGAGCATGCTTGGCATCAGTTCCCCTCCTTCTGTCCACGAATTGCCGGAGGCGCCGTACGGCTGGTTTCGTCCCGCTCCCAACTGCGATCGCCTCGCTTCACTTTGCGGAACGCAGCAAATGCGGCCATTTTCGCGACGAAGGCATAGACCATCAGATCCCAAACGTTGATACGCCGCTGGCGAAGCAAAACCATCAGGGAGATCCGGCGCGCCCGGCCGGGCAGCTGACCGAAGCGCTCGTGCAGCTCGCGTTGGCCGAGCAGCGTCCGCGTGCGCCGTTTGATCAGGCCCTCGACCGTGTGCGGCGGACGTACCAGAAACCGAAACGCCTTCGACGTAACCCGTTCGCGCACCTCGAACAGGTCGTGCACATATTGGTCGTCATTGGTGATGGCCGGGAATGCGCCGAGGCGCGCGTGCCCGGCGGCTGATAGTACATAGATGCCGGAGCCGACGAGATTTTCCGTGAACCAGGGCATCTCGCACCAGACCCGGTAGAACGACCGGACGATGGCCGAGGCTCCATCCAGATCAATCACGGCGCGTGGCGCCCCCACTAGCGCGCCGGTGCGTTCCATCTCGTCGATCACGGACCGGATGGCCGCGGCACTGACGGTGATGTCTGCGTCGAGGTATACGCGCGGAAATACCGTCGCCGCAGCATCGCCGGCGTTCAATGCGGCATGTTTGGAGGCTTCGAGGACTTCGACCACGATCACCCGGTCGCCATAGCTCCTCGCGATTTCGACGGTGCGGTCCGTGCAGCCATTGGCCGCAACCACGATCTCTAGATCACCCGGATTCGAGCCCGCCAGCAAGGCGTCGAGGCACCGCGCCAGAACGGTCCCTTCGTTATGAGCCGGAATCACGGCGCTGAAGGCGGGACGCGGACCGGGCAATTCACCGGCGCGATCATGCGCGGCTTGATCGCCAGCGCGGCCTGAACCCTGCGCCAAAGGAAAATCTACCAAAGGCATCTGAAAGTCTCTTCAATATTCAGCCAATCTTGTCGGTCAGTCAAAGCGATCAAACGATCGGAGAACGGCTGCTTCAGAAAGGCTTCGGCAAAGCCGTACCCAAAGCCAGCCTGCCGTCGGTGATCGTTCCCATACGCACGTTCTCCCAGAGCTCGATGATATTCTTGCGCCGGGCGACATCCCCGAAAAGGTATGGCGCATATCTAAACGGAGGAACGAAGAACACGTTCTTCAGCCGTATGATATTGTCGCCACCGGTATCGGGATGGACGCGGAGACCGTAATTAACGCCGCCGCCGATGAAGGCGACGTTTTCAAGATCGATCGTTCCCGTCCAGTTATCGGCAATGAAAAGACCCACATTGGCCGCCACGTCGTGGGTCACGATCGCAGTGTTGGACAATTTTAGCGTCCCCCGACTGCCCGGCGAATAGGCTTGGATCACATCAGCATGGTCGGCGCCCACGCCGAGTGCTTCCAGATAACAATTGTCAATCAGGAAAGAGCCGCCTCCCCCGATACGAATGCATTCCCGAGAACTGACGCGGCAGTTCCTGATGGTCGCCCCGTCGCGCGTCACGATCGACGCAATGCTGCCTGTCTGCGTGAGGCTCTTGTTGCTGACTGCGCCGCTGGGCGATAGCCGAAGCGCATTCGATGGGGCATTACCCCTGAACCGGAGATCGTCATAGCGGAGCGGAATATCGCCGGAACATCGCCGATCCGCCGGTCCGCCGCATGTCGATGGTTGCGGCCAGGCCACGCGTGGCATGACGGACAGCGCAGCGAACGATGCGATGAAATCACGCCGAAGCATAGACACCCCTCCGCGATTGGCCCAGCCGGCACAGGATTCCCCGGATGCTATCGGACGCCTGCATGGGCAAACCTCCGTGTCGGGTCGTTCTTCGATGAGCGGAAAGTGCTGCGCCCTTGTTTAGGAGAGTCGAAGATCCACATGCCGCTGCCGAGCAGGAAAATGATGAGGACATAGACAGCATCCCACACGTGCACGGTGCATAACGAGACGATCAGTCCGCAAATGGCAAAGATCAGGCCTTTGCGGCATTGGTTCGCCTCGAATGTCAGGTTCTTCACTCCGCCGAGGCCGAAACAAACAGCTAGGAAACTGCCTGCCATGAGTAGAGCACCAGGAATTCCGAAGCGCACTGCATTTACAAGCCAGAAATTGTCGATGCTGCCGCCCATCCACAATGGGCGCTCCCAATCGTCCAGGCCGTGGCCAAAAATCGGGTGGAGCATCACGGCCTCCGAACCGTAGCGCCAGATGAGCACGCGCATATAGGACGTGTCCGCGTTGAACGTCAGGTAGGTGATCAACACCTCGAACGGTGACCGGTTGGACGCAAGATTCACGGCTACAAAGCCGGTGAAGAAGATGGCAGCCAGTATTGCCCAGCGCCCTGACATTCTTGCGGTGATCTTATCCCAGACAATCAAGATGACCTGGACGACCACCGACATTATCGCCCCCGACGACAGGGACGAGAATACTGCCATGGCAACGAATGCCGAGGCCAACTTCCCTCCGAGCCGCCCGGGGGCGCCGACTGCGTAGAAACTCACCGCGAATGCGCTCGAGCACACCACGCCAAACAGAATGAAATGCTCGAAAGGCCCCTGTGCCCTGCGAAGCCCGAGACGGGATTCATCGCCAAGGACATTATATACCGGGAACATCTTGCCGAAGACATCGATCAGAATCGGCCTACCCATCACATTCTCGTAGACCGCGAATGGCAGGAGGCCGATGACCATGATCGCAAGAAACTTTGCCATATGCTGAAATGCGACGACATCCCGAATGTATTTTCGCGCGAACAGATATGCGCCGAAGGTCTCGATGACGAAAATGCCGGCGGATTGCAGCCCTTTATCGGCGCCGTGCATCATGATGAGCACCATGGCCCCCCACATTCCGGCCAGACACATCAGGACATCGGGCAGGCGCGGCTTTCCGAGGGCCCCAGACAGCCAGGCCATCAGACACGGGACGAATGTCACCACCAACACGATCCGGTAAGGCGACATCCGCGTGGGACCGATGAAGAAATAGAACGGCAAGGCCAGGGAGAAGATGAACAGCGGAACCAGGGCGGACGGCTTTTGTCTGCGCCTCGCCTGCGGCATCTGCGTTGCCATCGAGGCATGTCCGCCGGCCGACTGGAGCGATCGCCCCGCCTGTCGATATGCCGTGGCGGCAACGCGTTTCATGAAGCGTCCTCTCATTGACTAGTCTTACTGCCCCGGCGGCGATCGGAGGGGCGCCTACCGATACCTCAGGCGCATCATCAGACGATAGAGACCGAATTTCGTGCTGGCTCTCCAGGCGAGGCCTCGTCCCGAATCCGGATCGCGCAGGTGCTGGCGCATGTAGTCCGCATCCATCGTGTTAGTCAGGCACAGGCGAGAATAGAGAAACGGCTCAAAGCCGCGGTGATGCCCGAGCTGAATCGTGAAAAGATGTGTGTAGCTGGCCCTAAGGGCCGCATCCCAAACGCGCCTGGAAAAGCGTCCGTAGGGGAAGGCGAACAGCGGCACCGCCCGGCCCAGTCGATCCTCCAGCATCCGTTTCGACACCACAAGTTCTCGCTCGAGTTCGCCGTCCGAGACGGAGGTCAAGTCCACATGAGCCTTGCCGTGCGAGCCTATGACGACGCCCGCCCTGTCGAGCTCTTCGATCATCTCCCAGGTCATGCGTCCGGGCGCGCCCACGAAATCGGTGGGAACGAACGACATGAAGCCCGGAACGCGGCCGGCCTCCATGCACCCGGCATAGACATGCGTGTAGTCCGACAGGAATCCGTCATCGAAGGTGAGCAGCACGGCGTCGGCGGTGCCAGCTCCCGGATCGCCGCAACGTTCCAGGAAGGCCTGCGGCGAAATCAGCCTGCTTCCGCACAGCGCGAGATGGGCATCGAAGTCGTCGTTCGTCAAGCACCATGCATTCGATGGCGCAGCGTCGACCAGTTCATGATAATTGAGGACAATCATAGCGTCTGCATCAGGTCCGAGGCACGCTGGCCCCAGGCCTGCCAGTTCAACCGCGCCTCATAGGCGGCGCGGCACGATTGCCTGAGCTGCATCAGGCGTCGCGGATCGGCGAATACGCCCGCGATGACAGTCGCATAGTCCGCCGTAGTGCCGTTCGGCGGCAGCAGGATGCCCGTCTCCCCGTCACGAATCGCGCCGGGCACTCCGCCTGTCGCGGGCGCGATGCTGGGGACGCCGTGGGCCGCGGCCTCGCAGAATACTATGCCGTAGCAATCCGCCCGGGTCGGCAACAAAAAGAAATCCGCATCGCGATAGAGCTGGCTCAGGCGATCGCGCTGGTTGCGATCGTTCTTGTTGAGGAACGGAATGATAGTGAGGCCTTCCACGTCGCATGGCTTCGACGGCATGCATCCGCAGATAACGAGTTCGGCGTCCACACCTCCCTTCTTCAGTTCACTGAGCGTCCCGATGGCGATATCCGCGCCTTTTTCTTTCCAACTGGCGCCGATGAAGAGCAGCCGGCAAGGGCCAGCTTTGCGCTCGCCGAGCACGGCGCCGCGCTCCGGCGCATCTTCGAGGTTGGCGCCCCAGGGAATCACATGCACCTTGGAGGGATCGGCCCCATAGTCGCGCACCGCGGATTCAGCCGCCCATTGCGAGGGGTAGAACAACAGATCTGCACGAGCGATAGTGTCGCGCTCCAGTCGTTCGGCGGTGTCGCGGGCCGTGCGCGACATGTTGCGATAATTCGGATGATAGTTCTCCACCAGCCGGAAGGTCGCATCAGAGGTGTAAACGAGCGGAACGCAGTCCGGGACGTTCCAGGCAAAGGTCGAGCCGGCTGGCGCGAAGACGATATCTGGCGATGCCGCGCGGATCTTGTATGAGGCATCCGCAGCGTATTGCGCGACCACGGGTCTGGCATGGACGGGAGACAGACCCTTCCATCCGAAGGCCTGGCGGAACCGGGAATAGGTCTTGTAGGCCGGCAGTATCGGAGCATTCAGGGGGCCGATATAGACGATATCATTGCCCTCGCGCGCGAGCGCTTTCGACATGTGGAACGGCGTGCCAGACCAGAACCGCACGTCGCTTGCGTCGCCGATCGTCGCGAATGCGATCCGGCGCGTCGGGCCTATGCCGGAAAGTCTCTTCTTGCTCATACATTCTCTTCCAGATGGTCGAACCGGCGGATGAACGACGAGACGTTATCAGGCGTGCCCTCCCCCCGTGCGCACACGGAGGCCCCCGCTTTCGTGGCGACGCTGATGAAATTAGGCGACATCAAGAGCTGGGCGAATCCCCCGCGGCCCCGCATGAATCGGACGTGCCTGTGCGGCAGCCCGATTGTGCGGTCCACGGTCAACCGGGAACGCCCACACCAATCTTCGACCTTCCCGGCGCCGGTGATATGGACGCCGGACCGGGCGAAGCTGCCGAGGCCGCGATAGCGATGGAAATACCGGATCCGTCGCCACATTTCCGGGACGGACCGCATGTTCGGCGACTGGATGATCATCACCGACGTGTCGTGCATCGTGCCGCGAAACAGGGACAGGACCTCCACAGGGTCGGGGACGAGATGGAGCATGTTCAGGAACAGGACGCAGTCGAATGTCCGGTCGCGGAGCTTCTCCGCCGCGGCCCGGAAGTCGCCGTGCACCATCTCTATGCCCTTCGATGCCGCCCCTCCGCAGATGACGGGATCGAGCGGCACGGCCACCACGTGCAGCTCCTGCTCGGCCAGCGCGCATTCCAGCGCGCCGGAACCGCAACCGACCGAAAGCACCGACCGCACCCCCGGCGGGATGGCTAACAGCACATCCTGATTGATACGCTCGTAATATTCCTTGGAAAACATCCGGCGCCACAGCTTGGTCTCGGGGGCCAGCAGCGGCACTGGTGCGGCAGGATCCTCGGCCAGTTTCAGCATGGTGCGGACCTGGGCGCGCATCTGCGCCTCCAGTACGCCGAATTTGCCTGCATATTTGTTGGATAGATGGTGCACCGTGAAGTCGTCGAAATGCGAGATCGGAATGAGCTTCGTGAGGCCGCACTGGATGTAAGGATCGGTCGCAGCCGTGCAGAGGAGATCGTGCTTCCACTGATAGGGCTCGACCAGGAAGCCCCCCGACCCGATGGCCTTCCTGAGTTGGCTTTGCGTCAGCACATAGCAGGCCGCATGCTCGTTGGTGAAATTGGCAAGCACGTACTGAGACCGGGATCGCAACGATCCCGCATGCCAGTGAAATTCGTCGTGCATGTCGGGGTAACTGATGGCGCCATCCGCATTCTTCTCCATGCGGACGAAGCCGGCGACCTCGTCTTCCTTCAGGACCTTCGTAACCTCCAGAAAGGCATGAAGGTGATTTTCCGTGATGAGGATATCGTCCTCGGAATAGACGAAAAGGTCGTATCGGTCGGCGCGCTCCGCAAACAGCGATTTGTGAGCGAACGGCAGCGACCAAGGGTCCTTACTGGGAAGACCGACCCGACATTCGACCCCCGGCGCCGGCCGTTTGTCGATATTGGACAGGATGACAATATCGACGTCGAATGCCATCGACCGGTATTCGCGGATCAACCGCTCGAGATGGCAGTTGTTGGACGTGCCGTAGCTGGCCAGGGCCACGAGAACTCTGAGCTGCCTGCCCTCGGTGGAGGCCTTGGATGCCGGCGATGTCGAAAGCTGAAACGGCGCACCCATCGTTGGAATCATCCTTGCTTGCGGAAATTGCCCGTCGATCCGACGCGGCCTTGTCTGCACTTCCAAGATTATCTACATTTAATTTACAATCAAAATAACTAATTTTACCATGGAAATCGACCCAAATTTAAATATTATTAATTGTCATCAACTGGCTGCGCCGGATACGGCGACTCTCCGCCTATCGATGGCTCCAGCCGATCACCAGCCAGCCAGATGCAATTCCGGGCCCAAGAGCAAAATGCCGTGAAGTGCTTCATTGCCCCTGATCCCTGTTGCGGCAGGCGCGCGTTTCTGGATCCCCCGCCGGTCATGCCGAAATGCGCAAAGGCATGAAGGGTTTAGCCTCGCGGGTTCAGGACGGCCTAGGGCGCGATCCCTTTGCCGGCGACGTGATCGTGTTCCGCGGTCGCGCCCGCACGCTGATCAAGGCGCTCCGGCAGGAGAGGATCGGCCTGTCGCTTTACGCCAAACGGCTCGACCGGGGCCGCATCATCTGGCCGTCATCGGTCGACGGCGCGGTAGCGCTGACCCGGCGCAGATGGGCTATTTGCTGGAGGCGATGGACTGGCGCAATCCGCAACACGACTGCAGCCGCACAAGGCCGGATAGCTCCAAGAAACCGGTGAATTTACAAAACACCCGCTCCAAATCGCAGCTTTTATAATTCCATCAGGGCATGGGAGATGAGCCTGACAAGCTTCCGGAAGACATCGCGGCGCTGCACGCAGCGTTGCTTGCGACGCGCACCAAACTCGCCATCGTCCGCGCCCAGCCGCTCGACGATCAGGCGCTGATCGCTCATCTGAAGCTGCAGATCGAAAAACTGAACCGCGATCGCTATGGGCCTCGCTCGGAGCACACCGCGCGCCTGCTCAGCTTGAACTGACGCTGGAGGAACTCGAGGCCAAGGCGACCGAGATCGGGCTGGCGGCGGAAATGGGCGCGGCCAAGGTCCCACCCGCGACCACCACCGTGGCGTCGGTCTCCCGCCAGCGGCCGTCCCACAAGCCGTTCCCGGAGCATCTGCCGCGCAAGCGCGTGATTATACCGGGGCCGGTGTTGTGCGTCTGCTGCGGCGGTGCGCGGCTGTCGAAACTCGGCGAAGACATCGCCGAGACCCTCGAAGTGGTCCCGAAATCCTGGAAGGTGATTCAGCATGTCTGGGAAAAGTTCAGTTGCCGGGACTGCGAGAAGATTAGCCAGGCCCTGGCGCCGTTCCACGTCATCGCCCGCGGTTGGGCGGGCCCGAGCCTGCGGCGATGGTGCTGTTCGAGAAGTTCGGCCAGCACCAGCTGCTGAACCGACAGGCGGAGCGCTATGCCAGGGAAGGCGTGCCGATCAGCCGGTCGACCCTGGCCGATCAGGTCGGCAGCTGCACCGTTCCAACGGCTCGACGACCTGTTGCCGGAATTGGCGCGACCGACGCCCGCAAGTCGACCAGGCAGCCAAAGTGACCGATACGCGATCCTGCCGGAGGCTTTCGATGAAAGTTCAGGGACAGGTCAGCCCCAGCCGAGGAAGTCTAACGGAGAACTCTAGCCAAAAGCGGTCCAATTTCTTCGGGCACAGAACCAAGCAACGAGCGCCGCACTACTCAGGAGCGCGCCGCGAATTGTCTCGAATGTTCTGACGACGGACAGGCGCCCCAGTTCACACGCGCAGCAGGGACCCGGCGTACTTCCCGAATGATCGTAACGAAAGATCGATTTTCATCGCATGAAAATAACACCTACGGGCTTCCTTCATCTTCCCCATGCCACGCAATAGATTTCCCCGTGCCCTGATTTTCCCGCTCAATTTTCTGTTCAGCGACCTAACTTCCGATGGGTTTAGATTTAACGTCCGGAACCCTTCGTAGACCCCGATTTCGGTCTCAACCGCCTTAAGCGGGTCGGCAGACAGAGCCTTTGACAGGTGATCCGTCGTTTCGGACCTCCGAAACTGGTAGACTAACTCCTCGTTGACGATTCCCAAGCTTCCCTGGAGCGATACCCGGGCGATGAAATCGAGATCTTCCGACAATCGCAGGCGCTCGTTAAATCGGACAGCCGCCGCTTCGACAGCTCGGAGCAAGAAAATGATGGACCCGATCTGAAATCCCCAGTGATCCAGCACGAATGTGAACGGGTACTCAACCTTACCCACGCCCGTGTCCATAATGCCATTCATGCTGAAGTAGCTGTCATAGCTACCATCTTCGCGGATGAACCGGCAATTGGTCATCTGCATTGCCATCTGGCTATCGCTGACGTTCTCGATTTGTCGTTTCAAATACGATGGATGCCATTCATCATCAGAGTCCAAGAACGCCAGCCATGTCCCTTTCGCTACAGCCATGCCAGCGTTTCGTGCAGAGCTAACGCCGCCATTCTCTTGATAAAGATATCTGATCTTGTCGCCGTATGGGGCTAAAACGCTCGTGGTATTATCAGTGGACCCGTCGTCCACGACTATAATTTCAATGTTCTCATACACCTGCGCACAAGCGCTCTCGATCGCCCTTACGACAATTCCAGCCCGATTGTAGGTCGGAATGACAACAGAAACCAGCGGCTTATTCATCACGCGGACTTCTTCTGCCGGTACTCGTCATACATGCCAACAGTCCTGGCCTTGCCGCTCAGACGTTCCCGCAGTCGTCGCAGCAGGTTTGGGCGGAAGCAAAAGAGCAAGATGCGATAGAGAAACTTGAATGTACCCATTGGCAATGTCGGGCTGACACGATTGAAGAAAATCGACAGAACCGATGCTGGAACGATGGGGTGTTTCCGTTGACCCAGCACCGTCAGGAGCCTGGAATCTATCCGTGGGGCAAGCCCAATCGAAAGGGCGTCAAGCAATGACGTTTCGCACGCGAGATCGTAGTCGTAATTGACTCTAGCGACCAGCCGCGACCAGTGTTCATGGATCTGTTTCGGCGTCCTTTCGGGACTGTCAAAATGTGAAAGCGTATGTTGACGGTTGCGCACTTTTTCCAGTGCGAAGTTCAGGTGCTTCAACCAGCCCGCCCCAGTGTGGTGCTCTGCGATGGCAATCTGAACAGCTTCGCCACTTCTCGCCCTTTGAGTTTCGCTCGAAATAAGCGCGGTGAGCAACATTTTATAGCTCTCTAGGTCATCGGCAGCCGACAACGTATCAAGGCCCACTCCGTCGGAGGCGTAGGGCGGAGGACACTCCTTTGGAGGCAACATCAACGGAAGACCTTGGAGACCAGCTTCAAGCAGGGCGGTTGTTGTCCCAAATGGAAAGCCTTCGACATAGATGTCGGAGGCCCGATGCAGGACGGCGATCTTTTGGTGATCGACCACCCCGTACATTCTTATCCTGCCATCAACGCGCTCTGATGCGGCTTCCCAGTTCGCATCGCCATTGAACCCCGCCACCAATAGAAATGCATTTGGATTGGCCGCTAAAATCCCTTCCATCGTCGTCAAAAAATCGGCACCACCATTCGAAATGTACTTAAAGGACGCGCCTATCGTCAAAAGGCAGACGGCGTCCTCGGGAACGCCAAGACTAGTCCGGCAATTGCTCCTGCCGGCATTGGGGACTTCGGCGATCAGCGGGATAGGTAGTGTGGAAAAATTGGCTATCCGTCGATACGTGACGGCCCAATCGTTCTCGGCGACCGATCCGCGCAGATTCAAAACTAAGTCGGCGATGGACACTCCCACCCAAAACAAGTGGGCCGTGTAATTAACCAGCAAAACAGGCGAGCCGCCGTTCAGGCCAAAGGCAATCGTGTAAACGATGTCCGTCGGGTTTGCGTGAAGCACAACGAACCCCGCCGCCAATCCGGCTATTGAGCGTATCCAAGCCGCTCGCTCAAGGACATCGAAGCGCCTGTCTGCAACAAACAACTTGCCGCCAGAGTCCTGCACCAGTCTCTCTATTTCATCCGGTATGCTATTGGTATCGTCCAACACCGCCAGGCAATGAACACTGTCTCGGTCTAGCGCCATCCACCGCTTCACCATTGCTGATATGCCGCCTGCAGGCAGGCATTCACTCATGACGTGGAGACAAACATTCCTGTCCTGACCATGCAGCACGTTGTCAGACACCGGCATGTCAGCTGGACGGATCGAGCCCGCCAACCGCCGCAAGCCGTTTTCTAGTCGCGGAGATGACAGGCACCTATTCTGTCTTGCCAAAATGTTGGCTGCAATCTGATAGTGCTTAGCGGCGCTGAGGAAATCGGACCCTAGATATCGGTCTTCGCCACATTGCATATGCCAATTGGCGATTGCATCGAGGAAATCAAGCGAATCTTGCAGATTGTCGTCGCGTTCCTTCATCCTAGGTTCCATCATCATTGAAGCGGCGCTAGATCGGTCGACGGCGTTCGTCTCCGGGCTTTGGTCGAACTCAACTTGGCCAAGGCTGTCGCAATCGGATGCTCGTTAACCTACTGGCAATTCCACCACCTTGGCCTTGCCAACAGCATCCTCGATGGCCCTCTCAGTCAAGTTTTTCTCCACACCAGCACTCCTACAAACCATGGATCGAAGTCGGCCGAACTCCCGGCCCGCATCGACCTCGCCCGTTCGGCCGATCAGCACAGGCAGAGACCGTCCGCCGTCATGCCCATGTTACAGATTCGAGAGCCTGATCCGAGCTTGGCTGAGTGGTATCAGCAGCTGAGTCCTGACGGTTTCCTGACTCGTTAGTTGTGCGGCGTGCTTGCGGACCGAGGGAAATCGCCGATATAGACCGACACCACTCCGGCGCAGTATGCCCGCGCAGGATAGGCTTTGCCAAGCGATTTGACCGATGCCGAAAGGGCGCTGATCGGGCCGTTCTTGCGACCACCGTTGCAGCGACCCGCCCGCGCAGATGGCCGATCCGGCGGGTCGGCAAGGCGATACTGTATCTCGTGAGCATCGGCGAATCCTGACGAGGTCTGGTGTGCCGACATTACCTGGAGCGTGTGGGGTGCGGTTCTCTGGCCGGTCGCAGAAATGGTCTGGCATAGCTGCAGGGTTCTCCCCTGCGCCTCTCCGGCTCCATGGAGGTCGACTTTGCATCGAGGCGCAGGAGGCGACCTCGCGCCGGCTCCGACGGCCGCCCATCTTCTACATCGATCAGGAATTCAATTCACAGCTCGCGCTTGGCGGAGGTGCTACTGGAATCTGGCATCGAAATCTCCATGGATAGTCCTGGACGGTGGGTGGACAACACCTTTATCGAACACCTCTGGCGCTCCTTCAGTTATCAGTGTATCTATCTCATTCTTCGAGACCCCTCCTAGGTACGGGCTAGTGTCGGCAGGTGGATCACCTACTAGAACCGCGAGCGGCAACACTTGGCTCTCGGCGGCAAGACCCGAGGAGGTCCAATGCCCTTCGACGGCGCCAGCATCGCGGGCGTAGCTCGAACCAGGACCTAGCTAGCAACATGGCCACACTGTTCACCAAAGTGCGACTACCTCGAATAGAACGCAAGGATGCTTTCCAAATCCCTTTTCCGGAATGCTTCTCGGATCTCCCAAGCGATGTCATTGCGCGACATGGCGAAGGCCGCGGTGGCATCGAATGCCGTGGAGCCGGCCCCGTATGGGTATGATCGCGGCAAACTCGTCGAAAGAGAAATCGCTATGCTGCGCGATATTGCACGCTCACTCGTCCCTGATGTTGAAGCCGTTCCGGGATCGGCGGGTCTCAAGCGCCGCATTCAGATGCGTACAAAGTGGTCGCGGCGACATCCACCTTATGTTGCCACACTATTCCTTCGTCGCCACCGGTTCCGCTCGCTCGTTGAGAGCAGCGCCATACCGGCGGGGGATGTTAGTTCCTGCCATATTATGGTGAAACCACACGAAGTACGCGAGGTACGCGAAGCGATACCCTTCGGTATTGCTGACGGCGAACTTGCTCGGACATGACGTGTCAGGCCCTCCCGTGACTTCCTCCAGGCTTGAAGCGCTCAGGTCCACCTCGATCATCGGTGGCGCGACGGCGATCACGCTGATGGTCCGGATGGTACGCACGAAGGTGCTCGCCGTCCTGCTCGGCCCGGCCGGCATCGGTCTCGAGGCCGTCTTTGATTCGGTGTTAACCTTGGTCCGCACCCTGTTCGATCTGGGTATCAGCACGGCGGGAGTACGCCAGATTGCCGCCGCATCGGCATCGGGAGACCCGCGCCGGGTCGCGATCACCGTCCTCACGCTGCGCCGGGTCTGCCTCGTTCTCGGCATCCTAGGCGCGGCCGCGCTGTTTCTCGCGCGCGAGCCCGTCAGCAGCGCCGCGTTCGGCGACGCCAGCCGTGCGGGCGCCATCGGCTGGCTGGCCGTCATCCTGCTGTTGGGCGCCGTCGCCGGGGGACAGGCCGCCTTGCTCCAGGGCATGCGCCGCATCGGCGACCTGGCGCGGATGAACATCATCGGTACGGTGGCCGGAGCGATACTGAGCATTCCTATCGTTCTCGTCTGGGGTCAGGACGGCATTCCCGCCTACATGATACTCGGAGCGGCCGTGGGCCTCGTTGTAAGCTGGTACTATGTCCGGCGGATCGAGGTAGAGCCGGTCGACCTCCCACTCTCCGCTGTCGTCAGGGAAGCACGCGGCCTCGTCACGCTCGGCTTCGCCTTCATGGTCTCGGCACTCATCGCGGCCGGCACGACCTTCCTGCTGCGGGCCATTGTCATTCATGAGTACGGTGTAGAAGGAGCGGGTCAGTTCCAAGCGGCCAGCGCACTATCCCTCGTCTACATCGGTTTCATCCTGCAGGCGATGGGAACGGACTTCTACCCTCGCCTGACCGCCGTCGCGGAGGAGGATGAGAGGTGCAACCGCATCGTAAATGAGCAGGCCGAAATATCCCTACTTCTGGCCCTGCCAGGCATCCTCGCCACCCTTGCGCTTGCGCCATGGGTGATCCGGATCTTCTACTCCAAGAGCTTCACCGTCTCAGCCGATATCCTCGCTTGGCAGATGGGGGGAATGCTGCTGCGGATCGTATCCTGGCCGTTGGGCTTCATGGTCGTAGCCAAGGGGCGCGGGGGCGTCTTCGTCACAACCGACTTAGCGGCCTTCTCCGTCTATCTGGCGTTGGCCTGGGTGGGGCTGGGATGGTTCGGCCTTCCGGGCGCGGGCATGGCCTTCTTGGGCATGTACGCTTTCCATGCGGTGATGATGTACGCGGTTGTCAGAAGGCTGAGCGGGTTTCGATGGACGCCGCAGTACTTGCGCTACGCGGCGATCGGCCTCGCGGCCGGCCTCCTCGTGCTTTGGATGCGCCTGCGCTGGTCCGAACCTTGGGCGACGCTGGTTCCATGCCTCTTCGCTGCCGTCGCCGCCCTCCACTCCCTGCGCAGCCTGACTAGGATAGTAGGTAATGATCGCGTCCAGCGCCTGTTCAGCAGGCTGCGCCTTTCCTGGGTCTTGCAGAAGTTTCGGAAATCCGACGGGGGAGTTTCAGTCGGCGTTGAATCGAGCCCTGGGTCGACGTGCAAAAGGGACCCGCTCGTCTGAGCTCGGATAGGAACCCGTCCCGCGGCAGCGGTTCGGGTGGCGGAGCCGAGCCGGCAATTCTCCCGGACGGATCATCTGATTTTCCTGATCGCGATAACGCGGCCATAGATGGCGATCACCGATCCTACGACGCGCCACGTCTCAAGGACAGATCGAGGATGGTCGCGTGATCTTTCGATGCCGATTGACAATGGTTGTGTCGTTGGTTCGAGGACTGGTCCCCTTCTGCGACAGGCCGCACCTGCGCTCTTCGCGCAGTCGGTTGCAATCCCAGGATGGAGCTGACGGTGGAGTGATGAGCAATCGACGAGGCTCGCCGTGGCGCCTACGGGACTACCCGAGACGCCGCCCCATCCCCGATCGATCGTTGCGAAGTAATCAGGATCGAACCATTCTCCGAGCGGCACGATGCGAGCCGGAAGAAACAGGTAAGGGGCATTGAGCTCGAATAGCAGGTAGCCAAGGTCTCCATCGCGCAGCTGCTGCCGGAAGCCGTTCGCGTCGCAGGCGGCGTAGACGGCCGTCGGTTGCGCCGCAAATATCCAAATGGGCTGGAACGGCGGCGGACGACGACCGGAAGTCCCGCAACGTCAACGGCGGAGGTCGAATCGAAACAAGACTGACAATGCCACCCGCCAAAAGAACGAGCGACAGCTCTAGTAGCAGCCTTCAAGCTAGCTCCTTCCGCAGCGCATCGGCGACGCGGGTTTGATCGTCCTCTGTCATCTGCACGTAGATCGGCAGCAGGATCGCATGGTCCTGGGCGAATTCGGACTGGCGCAGGCTGTGCCGGCGCTCCTCATTGGCATATGGCGCCTCTCGGTGAGAGCACATGATGCCGCGGCGGGTGGCGATGCCCTGGTCGAGCAGGTTCTGCATCACCGTCTTCTGGTCCACGCGCTCCGGCAGGCCCACGCAATAGCTCTGCCAGTTCGATCGCACCCATTCCGGCTCGAACGGCAAGATCAGCCCGTCGACCTCGCCGAGCAGCTCGGCGTAGCGGCTCGCAATCGCCCGCCGTCGCGCGACGATCTCCGGCAGGCGCAGCAATTGCTTTCGGCCGATCGCAGCCTGGATATCTGTCATGCGATAGTTAAAACCAACGCAATCGTAGCTCTCGAAGATCACTTGCGCGGAGCCGTGCCTGACCGTATCGGGCACGTTCATGCCGTGCTGGCGCCACAGGCGGAGCTTGCGGTCGATCTCCGGATCCGCCGTGGTGAGCATTCCGCCCTCGCCCGTGGTGACGACCTTCCGCGGGTGGAAGGAGAAGCACGCGACCGCTCCGCGCGGCTTGCCTACATATTCCCATGCGCCGTCCATTTTGATCTGGCTGCCGATCGCACAGGCCGCATCCTCGATGACTGGGATTCCGTTACTGTCAGCGACGGCGAGTAGCCTCTCCAGGTCGCAGGGCATGCCCATCTGGTGGACCGTCAGGATCGCCCGCGTGCGGTCCGTGATCGCTTCGGCGACGCAATTCGGATCAAGATTGAAGGTCGACGGATCGATGTCGACGAAAATAGGCGTTGCCCCGCAATAGCGGACGCTGTTGGCAGTGGCGATGAAAGAGTGACTCGGCGTGATGACTTCGTCGCCCGGTCCGACGCCCACGGCAAGAAGCGCCAGATGCAGCGCGGTGGTGCAGTTGGATACGGCACAGGCATGCCCTGCCCCCGTCAGCACCGCAAATTCGCGTTCGAACGCACTGACTTGCGCGCCCTGCGACAACCAGCCCGACAACACAGCCTCGCGCGCCGCCTCGGCCTCTGCCGCATCCAGGAATGGCTTCGCGATCGGGATCGTGGACCGGGCAGCGGAAGGCACGTGACGCCGACCCATCGTCCTGTTGTCGGCATCCGAGAGCGGCAGTGCATCATTCATGGTCGGCTCTTTCCGTGGGATCTGTCGGCGGACCGCGAGGCAGAGCGCAGGCCCAATCGAATTCGCAATTAAATGATCAGATATTTAATCCGGCGTCCACGCTATTCAGCATAGCTCTTTCCGCCGGGGTTAAAACTGAGCTTCTCGGCGCTGGCCCGGCTGGTCGCGATGAAGGAGCGAATGGCCGAGATGAGATGTGGCGAGGCCGGCGACGTCAGCCGCTCGGTCTCGTTCAGCCCCTGCAGCCGGTCCAGCGTGTCGATCAGCTCCTGCTCGGTATAGGCCACCGTGATTGAGCCCTGCTCCGCGAAGCGCTTGGCGGTCGCGAGCTGGTGGTCGTTGCGGTGCTCGCCAAGGCTGGCGCGCCGGGGCATCACGATAATCCGCTTGCCTAGCTCGAGCGCGGTGATGATCGAACCCATTCCCGCATGAGAGATCACCAGGCTCGCCGCCTCCACGCGCTCGCGGAACTCGGTGGCGTCGACGAACCGCTCCGTACGGATATGCTCGGGACGATAATCCGATGGGCCCGTCTGCGCGAAGACGTCGGTCCTGCCGTTGGCGCCCGCCCATCCGTCGATGGTGCGGATCAAGCGATCAAACTGTCCCTGCGTTCCGACTGTCGCAAAAATCATAGTACCGATCCCGTGTAATGCGGTCCATTGGGGCGCGCCAGGTGGGGCCATTGGGTCAACCAGAGATCGGCGCAAGGGCCGATGCGGTCACCTGACATCGAAAGCTTCTCGGCATTGGCGATGCTGTCGAGCCAGATTGTGCGTGCACCCAACAGCCGGCCGAAACGCAGCGCGAGATATCCCGGCGCCGCCCCCGTCGAGATGACGACATCAGGCCTGACAGTCCAGACGATCCAAGCTAGCCGGCGCGCGGCCGTCAGCAGGCTGAACTTGGTCCAGCGATTGGCATCGTTGACCAAGCAGAATTTGTGGCCGGGCACCTGCGCACGATACGATTCGTGGACCGTGACGAACGTCACGTCGCAGTCCTCAAATGCATGCTTGATGCGCATCATCTGCACCCAGTGGCCGCCGCCCGACGAGACGGCAAGCACCTTGGGAGCAATACCGCTTGAATGCGGCACTCTGAGTTCCGGCACCGTATTCCCTCGAAGCATCGGATTTCGAAGCATCGACTGGCCTCCTCAACGGCTGCGCGCTTCGCACCACCCCGCCAGGTGGACGGGACGGAGTATAAAATGCCGTGCGTCGCGCAACTCAATTTAATGCACTTTAAATGAAAATTGTTTAAAGGCAATATTTTTTATTTAATGTTAGATTAAAGTCGCTTTTCCGGTAAATCGACTTTGCCGCAGCTCGCATGCACGCGCTCACGGAATGCCCGCGTGTCGGGGGGAATGCGCCAGCGCTGCCCTGATAGGGCGAGTGGCGATGGCTCGGCACGCGCGACCATTGCAGGCGGCAACCGATTAGATGGGCTCTTCTGATTAGATAGGCTCTGCAAGAAGAGGGGACGACAGCCTGCACGCGCCGAGAAGCACGCTGCCCATTCGATATAGGCATCGCCGACGCCATCGGTCAGCGCGATCGCTATGCGTCGGCACAGCGCGCACGATGCACTTGTCCGCATTGCGATTCCGCCCGATGCGTGTGGGACTCTGCGACGCCGGATTACGACGCTGCCGCCACCTGTTCGCGCGCAGCGGTAAGCCCTTCGCGCTCCACGCGCCACCAGTCCACGAGTTCGGCGAGGCCTTTGTCGAGCTGAACTGTCGAACGGAAGCCGAGCAGACGCTCCGCTTTTTCCGTCGAGGCCAAGCGCCGCGGCACGGGATTGATTGAACGCTCCGGCGCGAATTCCGGCTTCATACCGGGATGCCCCATGACGGAAGCCAGCGTCGTTGCGAGCTGCTCAAGGCTGGTCTCGATGCCGCTGGCGACGTTGAAGACCTCATCGGTGGCCCTCGACTTCGCGGCCAGGATATTCGCACGAGCGACATCCGTGACATGCACGAAATCCATCGTCTGCTGGCCATCACCGAAGATGATCGGCGGCAGCCCTGCGTCGAGCCGCTCCATCCAGCGGATCAGCACCTCGGTGTAGCGGCCATGGATGTCCATGCGATCGCCATAGACATTGAAATAGCGAAAAGCGACATAGTCGAGTCCGTACATGTCGTTAAAGGAGCGCAGTAGTCCTTCATTGAATGCCTTCGCGGCGCCGTACAGGGTGCGGTTATCATAAGAGTTCTGACTTTCCTTGGTCGGAAACTCATCAGCCATGCCGTAAACCGATGCGGTGGATGCCGCGATGACCTTTTCGACATCGTGCTTGACGCATAGTTCGAGCAGGTCGAACGTCGAATCCACCATGACCTCCTTGGCGAGGCGCGGCTCGGCGGCGCAATGAGTGATGCGCAGCGCGGCTTGATGAAAGACGATGTCGGCAGCCTTGACCAGGGCGCCCAGCTGCATACGGTCGCGAATGTCGCCCTGCACCAAGCGAACTGGTCCGCGAGAGAACGATCGTTGAAGATTCTCCGGGCGCCCCCTGATCATGTTGTCGACGGCGACGATCTCCATGCACCCCTCGTCGCACAACATATCGACGATATGGGATCCGATGAAGCCAGCGCCGCCGGTGACCAGAACTCGTTTACCCTTCAGATCAGCCAAGACGCTCTCCTCTTATTTATTGGCCTCGCCGAGCCCGGCGTGCTTCATGAGTTGCTCCGCGTCGCCTAAACCTATGCGGCTTCGACGAAATGGACCCTTTCGAGTTGGGAAACGACTTCCGCCACCTGCTCCGGCTGCAATTCCGAATAGATCGGTAGCGAGAGAAATTGATCGGCCAATCGCTCGGTGACAGGAAGATCGCCGGCGCGATACCCGAGATTGGCGTAGGCCCTCTGCAGATGGACCGGAACAGGATAGTGAATTCCGACTCCGACGCCGGCTTCCTGCAGCGCGCTCAACGCCTCGTCGCGGCGTGGGAGACAGAGCGCATAGACGTGATAGACATGCCGACTGAGCCTGGGCGGCTGCGGCCGCGCGAGCGAAAGCTCCGCAAGCCGCCGGTCGTACTCGGCCGCCACCGAGCGTCGTCCTTCGGTCCAAGCCTCGATATAGTTCATCTTCACGTTCAGCACCGCGCCTTGAACGCCGTCCATACGATAATTATAACCGGCGACGACGTGATTGTACTTGGCTTCCTGTCCCCAGTCGCGTAGCAGCGCGACCTGCCGTGCAAGGTCGGGCCGGTTGGTGACGACTGCCCCGCCCTCGCCGTAGGCGCCGAGATTCTTGCCCGGATAGAAACTGAAGCAACCAAGATCGCCGATCGATCCTGCGCGTCGCCCCTTGTATTCTGCTCCGTGGGCCTGAGCGGCATCCTCGATCACGACCAATCCATGGCGGCGTGCGATATCCATGATCGGGTCCATGTCTGCCATCAGGCCATGAAGATGAACCGGCAGAATTGCCTTTGTCCGCGGTGTGATCGCAGCCTCGATCGCGGCCGGGTCCATCGTCCAGGTGACCGGATCGACGTCGACAAAGACGGGCTTTGCGCCGGTGTAAAGCACGGCAGCAGTGGTCGCGACAAAGGTCATCGAGACGGTGACGACCTCATCGCCCGGTCCGATACCGGCTGCGAGCAGAGCCAGATGCAGCGCGGAGGTCCCGCTATTGACCGAAAGGCAGTGACCGACGCTACAGTAATCGGCAAACCGCTTCTCAAAGGCAGTCACCTCCGGCCCAAGCACAAACTGCGTGCTCTCGATGGCACGCAGGACCGCGGCATCGACTTCAGACTTGATCTGGCGATACTGAGCTTTTAAATCCAAAAATGGCACCAATGTTCTGATCCCTACCCAAGGGGCGCCGGTCGAGCGGCCCGATTAATTTCATTAAAAGATAGTATCTAGATTAAATCAATATACAGATTAAAATTAAAGCGCAGTTTTTGGTTTGAATTCCCGCGCCTGTAGACAGGCGCGGGCCTATGCGGTCAAGTCCACAGCCGTCATGACGCGTTCCGCCGCGGTCGCCGGCAGGATGCGTGCTGGCACACCCGCAACGACGGCACCCGCGGGCACATCCTTCGTCACGACGGCGCCGGCGCCCACGATAGCCCCGGCGCCAATGCTGATGCCGCACAGGATGGTCGCATTGGATCCGATCGAGGCGCCCTTGCCGACGCGGGTTGGCTCGACCGTCCAGTCGGCGGGGCCCTGGGGCCGACCGTCCGCTGTCACCGCCCGCGGATATCTGTCGTTGGTGAACATGACGCCGTGCCCGATGAACACTTCGTCCTCGACGGCCACACCTTCGCAGATGAAGCTGTGCGATGAAATCTTGCAGCGGGCGCCGATGCGCGCACCGCCCTGGATTTCGACGAACGTCCCGAGCTTCGTCTCGTCGCCGATCGAGCAGCCATAGAGGTTGACCAGATCAGGATGAAAAATCCGCACGTCGCGGCCAAGCTGCACGTCTTTTGCGATAGGCATCGACTTTCTCCAGAACCTTCAAGGAATCTCAACAGACATCGCGTTCCATCTTGACAGTCGCTACGGGAGCGACGCCGACGAAACGCACATCGTGCCTAGCACGCGGTTGGCCAGAGCCTCCAGCTCCGGCAGCAGCGGATGACGAACAGAGTCCACTCGAGCCACGCCCCCTTCGTTGGCGAAGCATATTGGAATGCCGTAATGTTGCACAAAGCTCATCGCGATTCCGCCACGGATTGGACAGGCCAGAAGATCAAGGCCACAGGTCAGCTCAGGCGACCCGGATACCTTCTGCAAGCCGTGCCGGCTGTTTCAGCCAGACCGGCTTGCCATGATCGGCGATCGAGCGCGATGCAGCCTCCAGCACCTCGATGACGCGCAGGCCGGAAAGGCCGTCGGAGACCGGCGGTGCGCCGGTGCGTACGCACTCGATAAAATGCTCGACTTCCGTCTGCAAGGCTTCCTTGGTGGAGATATTGGGCGCCCACATATCGCCGGCACGATAGCCGATCCGGAACTGGTGGGCGTTTTCGGGCGACGCATCCAGCGTGATGCCCTTGTCGTAGATCTTGATCTTTTCGGTCGGCTCGAGATCGTTATATACGATCATCTTCTTGTTGCCGCCAATGAAGGTCTGACGCACCTTGATCGGCGAGAGCCAGTTGACGCTGACGTGGGCGACGCTTTTGTTCTCAAAGAACAGCGTGATGTGCGCCATATTCTCCGGCGACCCGGCCACATGGCACGACCCCGTGGCTGAGACCGCGATGGGATCCTCGTTCAGGATGTATTGGATCACCGAGATATCGTGCACCGCCAGATCCCAGATCACGTTGACGTCGCTTTGGAACAGACCGAGACTCGATCGTGTACTGTCGTAATAATAGACGGCGCCGAGCTCGTCCCCCGCGATCAGTTCGCGGATCTTCTGCACTGCCGGCGTATAAAGGAAGGTGTGATCGACCATGAGCGTCAGGTTACGCCGGTCGGCTTCGTCGATGAGATGACGGACCTGATCGGCGCTTGACGCGAGCGGCTTCTCCACCAGGACGTGCTTGCCGGCCTTGAGTGCGGCAAGTGCTAGCTCGTAATGCGTTCGCACCGGCGTGGCGATCGCGATCGCATCAATCCGGGGATCCTCAAGCAGATCTTCGTAGCGATCGGTGACATCCACTCCGGGATAGAGCTGCCGGCTGGCCAGACGCTTTGCAGGATCGCGATCAGCGACGCTGATGAGGTTGGCATTCGAGTTGCCGACGAAATTTCGAACGAGATTCGGGCCCCAATAGCCGTATCCAACGACGCCTATCCCAACGCGGCTGTGTGTCATGCGATCAGCACCCTCTCTATATTTAATTCACGGATACTGATATATATTAATCTATTTAATTACAATAACTTTTAATTCTCGCTTTCGAAATATTTCCATCAACATTAATGGGGGCCGGCCTGCCTTTGTCAGTATGGTCCGCAAGGAAAGGAGCGACGCCCTGTGCTCGTTCAAGCGCGGCAACCGGCTCTAAGCATTGGCCGGTAGGCGCAACGGGCTGCTCTGACGCCTCGCCGAATAACCTGACGTGACGTTGCGGGCGCTGGTGGCCAGCTTGCGGCGCTGAGAAGCAAGGTCAGTTCCCAAGCGGTACGACACCACTTCGAGCGCGGAGGCAGCAGGTTCAAAAGAAGGCTTCACGACAGCGAACAGCATCGTCCGGACGCGGCCCCGCGGCGGGGCGCGACGAAGCGTCTGCAAACAAGCTCGATCCAATTCGTCTCTGCTTCATCGACGAGACCTGGGGCAAGACGAAAAGAAGCGCACCCATGGGCGAACGCGGCGTGGTGACCGACCGGTAGCCAAAGCGGCGCACCTCCAACAGCAATCTCTGACTTCCCCGTGCGCTGCGCTCGGATCGCATCGATGCCCCCTGCGCGATCGACGGGCCGATTAGCGGCTACAGCTTCCTCGCACATGTCGAGCAGGCGTTGTTCTCGACCTCGAAGCCGGGCGACATTGTCGTCATCGACAACCTCGGTAGGCAAAGCGCAATATTATGCTGCGCAAGGCCGCCGAACGAACCGCCGAAGCAGCACGGCGCAGGTCGGAGCGCTGCTCGGCGCCTTCAGCCCTCACGAATGCGCAAACCACCTCGTCACTCAGGCTACGCCTCAGCGTATCGCAATCGCCCTCTTGCATTCCGGTTCGGCCGCCGCTGGCCACGCGGGACACCGTCAGAAAGATGGGCGCAGGCAACGGGCCGGCAAGCCGACTTCAGCGCAAGGCCCTGCTAAAGGCCAGGTTATCCGTCAGTTGCGGAAGATCGCTCCGCTCGCCAAACGACCATAGCATCCAGCCCAGCTCGTAGCTCCGGCACTCCATCCTGATTGCGAGTTCTGCGGGCGCGATCAACTGGGCCCTGCGGCCGAGATAGGCATTGGCGGCAGCGCGAAACATGCGCCAGCTCCTCGAATGCATCTCGCCCCGTCGCACCTGCGAGCGATAGCTCATCTGCAACGACGGCAACAGCATCGACCGCTTAAGCTGGTTGTCGCCAAATACCCAAGTGAAACCTTTGACCAACGCGTCGGACGCGCCTTCCACATTGTGGCGGTCCGCGAATTCGAGCAGTGCCGGCGCCATGCCACATTGATGGACCGAATAAACCTCATAAAAGTCCACCACCTCGCCGCGCTCCACGTCAAAAAGCCGGGGCCATTCGCCTTGCGGCCCTTGCAGCCCGATCAAGCGACGTACGCATGCGTTGGCCAGGTGAATCATCTCTATATCGTCGGCGAACTCACCATAACTATAGCAAGCGATGGCGAGATAGGTCTGTGTGGCGAAGGATGCGAAGCGGCGGCGATAGCCGGACGCCGCGTCGCAGAACAATCCATTCTCCGTCGAAAACGAATCCGCCAGAAAATGGGCCATGGGCGCCGCGTGATGGACGAATTCTGTCCTCCCTTCCATCGCCTGCGCGACGATGCCCGACAGAAGCATGCCGACGTCCTGCCCACTGAAACTCCTCCAGGCGTTTCGGTCCTCGAGCAACTGCCTCAACATTTTGGAGAAGCCGAACGGTAGGTCAAGTTTCAGCTTCGCCGCCGCCCACAACGCCAGACCCCACGCGCATTTCCTTACGGATAGACGGGGGAGTTGATCCGCATTGCTCCGGAACACGTCCGGGATATCGACATAGCGTGGCACCGCGCGGATGCGCGACATGCCGAGCAACACGTTCAACGAATAGAACACGTCGTTGTGAGGAATGGATCCTTTGGGACTTTCCCGCCCGTCCAGATGATAGACGCTCGACCATCGCCGGAGGTCCGGAAGCCAGAATCTCCGCAAGCCGCCGACCGCATAATTGATCAGCGGCGAGTTCGCCGTGGTCTGCCTTGCCCCAACAGCTGTCACTGTCATCACGTCCCGACCGCTTTCATTGCCCATGCTCTGCCGCTCAATATTCACGGATGCTTTCATCCAGGCCACGGAGAAGTGGATATAGGAAATACGACATCACACTGCGCTGCCCGACTTTCAGCTCCGCGGTTACGGCCATGCCGGGGATGAGTTGGACCTGCCCCGACGGAGTTCGCAGCTTGCCGTCGGTCACGTCGACCAGAACGCGGTAATAAGGAGCCGGATTGCGTCGCGCCGCGTCCGTCTTCGCGTCCGGGTTGAACGCATCCTCGCTGACGACGCGCACCACTCCCGTTGCCGTCCCATATTTCTGGAAGGGAAAGGCGTCGAACTTGAGACGGACGGCTTGTCCGAGGACAATCTGGCCGATATCTCGGCCCTCGACGTTGACCTCCACCTGCAACGGGACGTTCCTTGGCACGAGTACGAACAAGGTCTCGGCCTCCTTCACCACCGACCCGACGGTGCGGTTCGCGAGCTCCAATACGACCGCATCAGCCGGAGCGGACAGAACGATGAGTTGCCTGCGCAGCTCCGCCTTCTTGAGGTCTTCTGCCGCACCGCTACGCTTGGCCAGTGTCTCGACCAGTTCCTGATATGTCGCGCGCTTGAATTCCTCAATGAAAACCTGTCGATCCGCTTCGGCCTTTTCGATCTTGTGCGCGCTGTCTACTTGGTTGCCCCGCGCTTTCGACAGGCTGCTTTCCACCTCGAGACGCGCATCCCGCGAGAGCAGGAAATTCAGCCTGGATCCGACTTCCCGGTCCATCAAGGTGGTCCGCATCGACTCGATGGACTTCATCGTTTCGAGGCGCTGAGCCAGCACCGCCTCATCGTCCTGACCTGTCTTCAAATTCGCGCGGGCGCTGGCTATCTGCGCGTCGAAAGTCGCCAATTGGGCGCTGTAGAACGACCTGCGTTGTCCGAACAACTTGCCCTGCAGGATAGCATCGGGGTTGATCGGCTCCGTCAGAACGTAGTCGCGCCCTTCGAGTTCGGCCTTGAGGCGTTCAATCGCCGCATCGAACGCCGCGACTTTAACGCGCAATTGGTCGAGGTCAGCCTGCGAAAATGTCGGGTCGAGGGTCGCCAGCGGATCGCCCTGCTTGACCACGTCCCCAGCGCGGACATGCATCTGCCGTATGACAGACGTTTCGAGCGGCTGAAGGACGAGATTCGGGCGGGTCGTCGTGAGCTTTCCCTGCGCCGAGACGATCGTCTCGACGTGAGACAGCGAGGCCCACAGAACGGAAGCGAATATCAGGGCCACCACGCAGTAGAGCGTGATCCGAGCGACGTTCGGCGGCGTACTCTGTTCGATCTCCACAGCATCGGACTGGAACTCGCGGACGACGTCGGGGCGGCGCATCCTCGGGGACCGGGAAGCCGTTGGCTTCCGCCTTTCGGAGCTCGCCGGACTTGCTCCCCCTGCGGCAGGCGGGTTCGCGCGCTCATTGAGGTCCATTGTCAGGCCGCCTTCATCTGCTGATTCCACAAGTGCCGATATATGCTGCATTTGGCGATGAGCTTGTCGTGCCTATCGACATCGACGACGCGGCCGCCCTCGATCACAAGGATGGAGTCCGCCTCCGCCAGCATCGACAGCCTGTGCGAGACGATAATGACGGTCCGGCCGGACGCGATGCGACGCAGATTGCGGCGAATGATAGTTTCGCTCTCCGAATCGAGTGCACTTGTCGCTTCATCAAGGATGAGGATGCGCGGGTTGACGATCAGCGCGCGCGCGATGGCCAGCCGTTGCTTCTGCCCCCCGGAAAGATTGGACGCGCCCTCCTCGAGCAGAGTGTCATAACCTCGCGGCAGCCGTTGGATGAAATCGTCCGCGCCCGCGAGTTGCGCCGCTTGGACGACTTCAGCAAAGGTCGCATCGCGTTTGACGCGTGCGATATTCTCCCGGATAGTCCCGCGGAACAGGAAGCTGTCCTGCAGGACGACGCCGAGATTCTTCCGGAGGTGAACGAGGTCGACCTCGCGCGCATCATAGCCGTCGATCCGCACCAGTCCCTGCTGGATGGGGTACAGGCCCGACATCAGACGCGTGAGCGTCGTTTTTCCGGAACCGCTGCGTCCGACGATCCCAAAGACCTGCCCTGGCGCAATGGAAAAGGACACGTCGTCGAGAGCTGCGGCTCCTTCGGCGCCATAGCGGAAGGAGACGCCTTCGAATTCGATGCTTCCCTTGATGTCCGGTCGCAATCCGCTGCGCAACGGCTCACGCTCTGGAGCCTGGTTCATGACTTCGCCAAGCATCCTGACCGCGAGCGCGACCTCCTGATACTCATGCACCATCGTGACCATCTGCACCAGCGGCCCTGAGACACGACCGGCGAGCATGTTGAACGCAACCAGTGCGCCGATCGTCAATTCGCCGCCGAAGACATCCAACGCACCGAGGCCGATGATGCCGAGCGTCATCAGCTTCTCGAGGAACCCGGTCGTGGATTGAGCAGCGGCAGAGATCTTCTCCACGTTGAAGCGCATGGAGACCGACTGTGCGCAGCAGTCGTCCCAAACCTTGCGCTGCAGCGGTTCCATGGCCAGCGACTTTACTGTCCGCATGCCATGGACGGTCTCGACCAACAATGCTTGCCGCGTGCCTTCGGCTTGGTACAGACTAAAGAGGCGGCGCCGGAACGGCCCCATTAGAAGCACGACGATCGTGCCGCTGAGAAAGGTGAATGCCAGCACGATTCCCGTCAGCTTGAGGCTGTACATCGCCAGGACAGGAATGAAGACGAGAAGCGAGAGCGCGTCCAGGAAGGTGAGAAACAGCCGGCCGGTGAGGAATTCCCGGATGCGGCTGGCCTGCTGCATATGTTTGACCAGTATGCCTGCGGAGATGTGTTCAAAGAACGTCACCGGCAAACCCAACATATGGCCGAATGTCTTCGTGGCCACGCGTATATCGACCTTGTTGGTCGCATACAGCATCAGATATCGGCGCAGGAAGCTGAAGATCGCATCGAATATCAGGGCGACGACGGCTCCGGCCGCAAGGACATACAGGGTGGTGAAGCTTTCATGCACCAAGACCTTGTCGATGACGAGCTGGAAGAAAATAGGAACCACGAGACCGAGTCCGTAGAGCAGAATGGCCGCGACGGCGACATCGACGAAGAGGCGCCGCTCGCGCAGAAGCTCCGGGACGAACCAGCGGAATCCGAACGTCTTCTCGGACGTGGCGCCCTTCTGATCCTGCTTGATGAGCAGAACATCGCCGTTCCAGTTGGTGCAAAATCGATCCTCGTTCACCAGCAAAGGCTCGTTATGCCGGTCCGCGAGCGGATCGATGACGCTGACGCACGGGGCATCGCTCCCGCCGCCGGCGCCCGCGACCACCACCCAATTGCCGTTCGCGAGTTGAACCATCGCGGGGAACGCCTCCCCGAGATTTACCAGAACCTGCCAGTCGATCTTCGCAGTCTTCGCTCTCAGCCCGGCCTGTCGGGCCATACGCACGACGTCCGAGACCAGGAGCGCGGCGCCATCGACCGCATGAGCATGCATCAACTGTTCGACGGACAGATCCACGCCGTGGCGCGCCGCAACGAATTCGAGGCACTGGAGTGCCGTCTGGACTTCGACGCGGCTCGCGGCGACGGCCTCGGTCTCCTGAGGAGGCGGCTGACCTTCGTCGTTAGCGGAAATTTGATGAAGCATTTGGATTCCGTGACAGGTTCGGGGCTGATGCAGTCATATCCGCATTGGTCGGGCTCGACATCGAGGGGTCCGACGACGGTCGCGGTTGGTTGCGTTTCACCACACCGGCGTCGACCAGCCCCTGCAGCGCGTTCTGCATGACTTCGACGGAGTTGGCGAACGCCTCGATCGGAAAGATCAGTCGCTGGCGAAAGACCTTCTTGGGCGCATTGTTCGCGTCGCGTTCGGTCGGCGAAAGACTGACGATGTCGACGCGAACGATCGACCCGCCTACCGTGATTTCGTCGATTCCATCGGTATATATTTCGGAATGCATGGTAGTTCTCCCTAGCCTGTGAGATTCGCCTTGAACAAGACATCGACGCCGTAACCGGTGGCGTTGAAGCTACTGGTCGGAAAAAGGCCCGCCGAGCCATAGGCATAGAGTCCGTTCGCGCTGCCGGACGTGCTTGCAGGCGCAATCAGCAACCCGCTGGTGTGCGAGTCGGCAAAGAAGCCAGGATCTGCGGAGTAATTGCCGTCGGTGTGATACGAAGCGACATAGGTCACGCCGGCGGTCAAAGAGACCGGGGTCGAGAACATCACTTGCTGCCAACCCTCCGCCGTTTCATTGGCAAACGTTGCCGTTGCGAGAAGGTCACCTGTGGCGCTCCAGAAGTTTCCGACGTGAGTACCGGTGTTGTCGACGCCTTTGAAGAAGCGCAGTCCGACCACATCGCCATCCATCATGCTGTAAAATTTGAAGCCCAGTTCGACGGAATTGCTGTCGTTCGCTGTGACCACGCTCGGCACAGCCGCCGAGTCGAAGAACGTGGTCGGCTGCGCCCCCGCAACCCAGAGCTTCACATCCGCCGTCGCGGACACGCCGAGGCTATTGGTTACCGTGTAAGAAAATCCGGCGGCGCCGGAATACCCTGACGCAGGGGTGAATATGACCGCCTGCGTAAGCGGGTCATACGAGGCCGTTCCGTTGACTGCGCTCCCGGCCGCCGTCACGGAAAGAGGAAGATCATCCGGATTCTGGTCGTTCGCGAGAAGCCGCGACGAGGCGATGGACGTCGATCGCCCGGCGGCGATCGCCCCGACGACATCGTCGAGCGGTCCTGGCGGCGCGGGCGGCCTGCTGTAGACCACATCGACCCAGTAATTGTTGGCATTGTAGCTGTTCGTCGGAAACACGCTCGAAGAGCCGTATGCGTAAACGCTGCCGATCGCCGTCAGCTCTCCGCTCGTCACCGGACTTGCGAAATAGCCTGGATCGGCGGAGTACAGGCCGTCGGTGTGATAGGAGGCGACATAGGTGACGCCCGCGCGAATTGCGACCGGGTTCGACAACGCAACTTGTTGCCATCCGCTGCCGGTCTCGCCACTGAACGTGGCTGTCGCGAGCAATGTGCCGGAGGAGTCCCAAAGGCTCGCCGTGTGATTTCCGACGTTATCCGCGCCCTTGTAGAAGCGAAGACCCGTAATCACCCCGTCCGAGGCGCTGACAAATCTGACGCCAAGTTCGACCGCATTGGGATCGTTCACCGGATCCATGACCGGTTGCGCGCCGCTATCGAACAGATGCTCGTCCGGCACCACGAACAGCGTGACGGTCGCTGGCGCGCTGCGCCCCTCGTCGTCCTTGAGGGTGTAGGAGAAGCTCGCATTGCCACGATATCCGGCCGATGCGACGAAAGTGATCTGCTGGCTGAACGCGTCGTAGGTGACAGTCCCTTGCTGGGCCGCGAAAACCGCATCTACCGAGAGGTGCGAGCCAGGCGACGCCGTGTCGTTCGTCAGCAAGGCGGTTGCCTCGATCGTCCTCTTGCCGCCAAGAACCAGATAACCTCCGTCATTTCCGGCCACAGGTCGCGCAGTTGCCGGCGTAGCAACGGGCGGAGCCGCGGGCCCTGTTGCCGCGGCTCCGCCGTCATTCCCAGCGACCGGTCCGGGAGTTGGAGACGTGGCAGCAGGCGCAGCCGTGGGCTCTGTCGCTGGAGCTCCGCTCACGGCCTGCGGCAAGGATCGCCCCGCTGGCGCCAAGTCGAACGATCCAACCGCGGCGGGAACTGCGAGGCGCTCTTCTTCGAAGCCGACGGCGGGGGGGCGAGACGGCGCCGTCAGTCGCTCGAAATGCTCGCCCGTCGACTTCTCTATGGCAGTCTCCCCCCTGTGCCAACTGTCGGGGGGGGTACCCGATCCAACCCAGCGTCGGCGCGCATCGGGACTCCGCGCGCCCTGCACGTCACTCTTCGGGACGCTCCCCGTCACCAAAGGCTCCTCGGTCGCCGGGTCCGGCGCCGGCTCGTCGCCTTTCGGAGCAAAATCGGCGCGCGTCTGGCTATCGACACGGTCACCCACCAAACCAGCGTCAACGGACGGTGTGGGCAGCGCAGCAGCAGCGGAGGTACTCAAGGACGCGGTCAAGGCCGATATCAGACCGAACGCGAGCGGATCCAACTGCACCGCCGGCGCATCCTTGCATTGTGCCTGAACGGCACGACCGGATACGCGGCGCTCGGCCACGATCGTCACGCGGACGATGAAAGGCTCGCCATCTGTTCCGATGGTTCGCAACTCGAACTCGGGGTCTGAGACCGAAGCGTGCGGGGACACCAAAAATAGCAGCGTCGCCAGATTGGCGGCGAGGATGATGTCCCCGACCTTGAGGCCTTGCGGCGCGGCAGCTGTCCACATACGACCGTTGCGGGGCAGCGACATCACCTCAAGCGCCTGCTCCGGGCTCATGCCCAGAACGGCTGAGTCCAGGTCCATCCGGACCGGACCCCGGTCCTGCTGTAGACGGAGCTGAATCGCAAGGATTGTCACACGGGATCGGACGGACGATTTAATTCCGATTTTGCCCGTCGCGCGCATCGCCTCCTCCCGGGGCGGGCAACCGATATCTTCCGCCTTGCGACCAACTACACGGGAAAATCGCGCGGAGGTTTCACATGCCGTTGAATAATATAGCAGATCTTCAACGTGACCGTACTGCGGGGTAGTCTCCGGATATGGAATCGGTGTCCGATTTGACATGATCAAACGCATCGCCCCTAAGGAGGACAGATCTCAATATCGAAATAAATAATATTAAATAAAACCGATGGTCAATTGAATTATGGAAATTTAAATATATTGGCTAACGACGGTATCGCCGCCCGTTGGCGAAGATCGTGAAAACTGGGCCCGTAACCGCCTTTCTCCGCCCGGCGCGCCAGCTTGAGCGACCGATCGGCCGAGATCCCTCACGTGATACACGAACACCGTGGCGCCACGCCCGCGCTCCGCCGCCCCGGCCGTTCAACTCCGAGAAATACTCCCGTCGCCGCAAGCGCAATGCAGGGCTGCCCCATTCGTGATAGATTAAGATCGGCGATCGACGGATCGGCGCGACTTCGAAGCTAGATGAACGACGCCCTCGGACTCCTGGGCCGCCGAAGCCCGGTCAAGACGGTACCGCCTACAAAGGTCGAGCCGCGCGCGCCCCCCCCCCCCCCCCCCCCCCCCC
>LNAP01000828.1_pt1 | contig 55914 bp, 48 predicted proteins | sample 602601 | NCBI WGS metagenome assembly LNAP01 (sample SAMN02440304, study PRJNA202911) | soil metagenome | biome: Subtropical and temperate rainforests or woodlands; isolation source: soil samples (1 kg each in a 20% v/v slurry with milli Q water) were... ...
GGGTGACCTTCGAACGCCAGGGTCGCGTACGCCATGGTTTCAGCGTAACCCCAGTTGATCGGCAGGCCGCCGGCTTGCATCTTCTGACGGTCTTCGTAGATCTTCTGCACCTGACGCTGAACCACGAAGCCTTCCGGCAGCTCCATAAGTTTGGCGGACAGTTCCTGCAGGGTTTTCAGATCGAAGCGGGTGTCATGACGCGCAGTCCAGGCGTGGCCCAGGTATGGACGCCAGTCCACGAACAACTCTTTGTTCGGCTCTTTGACCAGGCTTTTTACTACATGCAGACCGTTGTCCAGCGCGTTGCGATAGTCATCGATTTTCGCCTGCACGCGGGCGTCATCGAGTACGCCGGCCTTGATCAGGCTTTCAGCGTACAACTCGCGGGTGGTGCGCTGCTTGGCGATCTGCTGGTACATCAACGGCTGGGTGCCGCTTGGTTCGTCCGCTTCGTTGTGACCGCGACGACGGTAGCAGACCAGGTCGATCACCACGTCACGCTTGAACTGCATGCGGTAATCGATCGCCAGCTGGGTCACGAATACGACGGCTTCAGGGTCATCGCCATTTACATGGAGAATCGGCGCCTGAATCATCTTGGCAACGTCGGTCGCATACTCGGTGGAGCGCGAGTCTTGCGGGTTGCTGATGGTGAAACCTACCTGGTTGTTGATGACGATGTGGATCGTGCCGCCCGTCTTGAAGCCGCGAGTCTGCGACATCTGGAAGGTTTCCATGACCACGCCCTGCCCTGCAAAAGCAGCATCACCGTGGAGGGAAATGGGCAGAACCTTGTCACCATTCGGATCGTTACGACGATCCTGACGCGCGCGTACAGACCCTTCGACCACCGGAGAAACGATCTCCAGGTGAGACGGGTTGAACGCCATGGCCAGGTGAACTTCACCGCCTGCGGTCATCACGTTCGAGGAGAAGCCCTGGTGATACTTGACGTCACCGGAACCCAGCTCGACTTTTTTCTTGCCTTCGAACTCGTCGAACAGATCGCGCGGGTTCTTGCCGAAGGTGTTGACCAGGACGTTCAGGCGACCACGGTGGGCCATGCCGATCACGATTTCCTTGGTGCCATACGAACCGGAACGCTGGATCAATTCATCCAGCATCGGGATCAGGCTTTCGCCACCTTCCAGGCCGAAACGCTTGGTACCCGGATATTTGGTACCCAGGTATTTTTCCAGACCTTCAGCCGCGGTCACGCGCTCGAGCAAATGGCTCTTGATGTCGGCGGAAAAATCCGGACGGCCACGAACGCTCTCAAGACGCTGCATGAACCAGTTGCGCTGCTCGGAATCCACAATATGCGTAAATTCAGAACCGATGGTGCGGCAATATGTCTGCTGCAACGTCTCGTGAATTTCGCGTAGGCTCGCTTCCTCTTTGCCTATGAACAAGTCACCGGCACGGAATGTGGTATCCAGATCAGCGTTGGTCAGCCCGTAATGATTGATCGACAGATCGGCTGGCGCAGGACGTTGCCACAGGCCCAGCGGATCGAGCTGGGCTGCCTGATGGCCACGCATACGGTAAGCCTGGATAAGTCGCAGTACCTCGACCTGCTTCTTCTCGTGCTCGCTGCTCACGCTCCCGGCGGATACCGGCTGGGCGCGGCGCTGGTTTTTAGCCAGCAACACGAAATGATCGCGAATCGTAGAGTGCGATACATCGGTGGCAGTGCTGCCGTCAGCGGGCAACTTCTGAAAGTAGGTGCGCCACTCTTCTGGCACAGCGTTAGGGTCGTGCAGGTAGAGCTCATAGAGCTCTTCCACATAGGCAGCGTTACCACCGGAAAGGTGGGCACTGTTCCACATGCGCTGCATCACGCTTTCTTGCATGCTTGGTCACCCTCGGTAAGGGGACACCACCGGCGAAGACACCACAGCAAACCTGAGATAGTCATGTGCAGCGACTGTATCAAGCCACTAAGGATCACGCAGATAGTCCGGGTACCAGCCCGGATGCCCCTGCTGGTCTCATTTCTTCAAAATAAGAGCCGCAGCATTACAAGCTGCTGCTCAGGTTAAAACTACGGCGCCGGTTGAAGCCTGCGCCGCAGCGATTTCGGTGAAGCAGTGTAACGGTTACAGCAATCGAATCAGACGCCGTTTTGCAGAAGCATGTTGCGAACGTGACCGATAGCCTTGGTTGGGTTAAGGCCTTTCGGGCAAACGTTGACGCAGTTCATGATTCCGCGGCAGCGGAATACGCTGAACGGATCGTCCAGTGCCGCCAGACGTTCGGCGGTCTGGTTGTCACGGCTGTCAGCCAGGAAACGATAGGCTTGCAGCAATGCAGCCGGACCGAGGAACTTGTCCGGGTTCCACCAGAAGGATGGGCAGGAAGTCGAGCAGCAGGCGCACAGGATGCACTCGTACAAGCCGTCGAGCTTCTCACGTTCTTCCGGAGTCTGCAGACGCTCGATGGCCGGAGCCGGAGTGTCGTTGAGCAGATATGGCTTAACCTTCTCGTACTGCTTGTAGAAGATGCTCATATCGACGACCAGGTCACGGATCACCGGCAAACCAGGCAGTGGACGAACTACCAGCTTGTTCTTCTTGACCACGGCAGACAGCGGCGTGATGCATGCCAGGCCGTTCTTGCCATTGATGTTCATGCCATCTGAACCACAAACGCCTTCACGGCAAGAGCGCCGATAGGAAAAACCTTCGTCCTGCTCTTTGATCAGGGCCAGCACGTCCAGGACCATGATGTCTTTACCACCGGTATCGACCTGGAACTCCTGCATGAACGGCGCAGCGTCCCGATCCGGGTTGTAGCGATAAACACTGACTTGCAACATATCGGCCACCCTTAGTAAGTCCGAATCATGGGTTCGAAAGTCGGAACAGTCTTCGGCGAGAAGTTCACGGCGCGCTTGGCTACACGTTTTTCACCCGGGAAATACAGGGTGTGGCACAGCCAGTTCTGATCGTCGCGATCTTCGTAGTCTTCACGGGCGTGAGCACCGCGGGACTCTTTACGAACTTCGGCGGCGATCGCCGTTGCTTCGGCCACTTCAAGCAGGTTCTGCAGCTCAAGGGCTTCGATTCGAGCCGTGTTGAACGCCTGGCTCTTGTCGTTGATCTTGACGTTGGAAATGCGCTGGCGCAGGTCCGCCAGTTGGGCAATACCCTTCTGCATGTATTCGCCAGTACGGAATACACCGAAGTAGTTCTGCATGCAGCTTTGCAGCTCTTTGCGCAGGGAAGCGACGTCTTCGCCGGTTTCACGAGCGTTAAGACCCGCCAGACGCTCAAGGGCGAAATCGACGTCGGTTTCAGTGGCCCGACGGTAGTCGACACCTTCACGCAGGCTTTGTTCCAGGTGGATACCCGCCGCACGACCGAACACCACCAGGTCGAGAAGCGAGTTACCGCCCAGACGGTTGGCACCGTGAACCGATACGCAGGCCACTTCGCCTACAGCGAACAGACCCGGAATGATCTGATCGACGCCGGCAGCGTCCTGGGTGATTGCCTGACCATGAATGTTGGTGGCAACGCCGCCCATCATGTAGTGGCAGGTTGGCACAACCGGGATCGGCGCAACGGCCGGATCGACGTGTGCGAATGTCTTGGACAATTCCATGATCCCTGGCAGACGGCTGTGCAGCACTTCTTCGCCCAGGTGATCGAGCTTGAGCATCACGTGATCGCCATCGGGACCACAGCCGTTACCGGCAATGATTTCCTTGACCATCGAACGCGCCACAACGTCACGACCTGCAAGGTCTTTGGCGTTCGGAGCATAACGCTCCATGAAACGCTCGCCGTGCTTGTTGATCAGGTATCCACCTTCACCACGGCAACCTTCCGTGACCAGTACACCTGCACCGGCAATGCCGGTCGGGTGGAACTGCCACATTTCGATGTCCTGAACCGGAACACCTGCACGCAACGCCATGCCAACGCCGTCGCCGGTATTGATCAGGGCGTTGGTGGTGGAGGAATAGATGCGCCCGGCGCCGCCGGTAGCCAGTACAGTCGCATTCGCACGAATGTAGGAGGTTTCACCGGTTTCAATGCAGATAGCGATAATGCCGACGAACACGCCGTCCTGGTTCTTCACCAGATCCACTGCATAGTATTCGTTGAGGAATACAGTGCCGGCTTTCAGGTTGGCCTGGTACAGGGTGTGCAGCAACGCATGACCGGTACGGTCGGCTGCTGCGCATGTACGTGCTGCCTGACCGCCCTTGCCGAAGTCCTTGGACTGACCACCGAAAGGACGCTGATAGATACGGCCCTGCTCGGTACGCGAGAACGGCAGGCCCATGTGTTCGAGTTCGAACACGGCTTCCGGACCTACGGAACACATGTACTCGATAGCGTCCTGGTCACCGATATAGTCGGAACCCTTGACGGTATCGTACATGTGCCAGCGCCAGTCATCGTTCGGATCTGCCGAAGCGATGGCGCAGGTGATGCCACCTTGAGCGGAAACGGTGTGGGAGCGGGTCGGGAACACCTTGGTGACCACGGCGGTCTTGTGACCACCTTGTGCCAGCTGCAATGCCGCGCGCATGCCAGCACCGCCGCCACCGATAATGATGGCGTCAAACGAAAGCGTATTAATGTTAGCCATGAATCAGATACCCCAAAGAATCTGCACGCCCCAGACGAAGTAAGCGAACATCGCAACGCCGCACACCGCCTGGAAAAGGAAACGGATCGCAGTCGCCGGCTTGCCCAGCGCCATCGGCGTCAGGTAGTCGGTGGCAATGGTCCACATGCCGACCCAGGCGTGAGCGCCCAGGGCAACGAGGGCCAGCAGACTGAAGATACGCATCCCGTTGTGCGCGAACAGACCATGCCATTGGGCATAGCCCAGACCTGGGTGCGCGATGATGTATCCGATCAGGAAAATGAAATAAGCCGCGAGCACGACCGCAGATACGCGCTGCGCCATCCAGTCATAAAGACCCGAACGCGAGAGGTTAGTGACGTTGGTTACCATATCCAGACTCCCGCCAGAACGATCAGCACCGCAGACACGGCGATAACGATTTTCGAGCCCAGCTTGCCGCCTTCCAGCGTTTCACCGACACCCATGTCCATAACCAGGTGGCGAATACCGGCCACGAGGTGATACAGCAAGGCGGAGAACAGACCCCAGGCGACGAACTTGGCCAGCGGACTGGTCATGCACGCCTTCACCTCGTCAAAACCCTCTTGCGAACCCAGCGATTTGCTCAATGCCCAAAGCATGATTGCAAGACCGAGGAAGAGAATGATGCCGGAAACACGGTGAAGAAATGATGTAACGCCGGTGATGGGGAGTTTGATGGTCCTTAGATCTAGGTTTACAGGTCGTTGGCTATTCACGGCTTTTTTCACACTGAAGAGCCCCTAACAATCAGGGCAAGTTGTTGGGAAGTGCACTGGTCAGGTACCCACTACCCAGGAAGTGACGACCCCCAGCAAACAGGCCCTAAAACCCCCTGGCGGTCGGACGCCGAGTATAGACAGTTAGGTCACTAATGACAACGCAGGGACGCCTCCCAAATGGCTCATTGCGCTTGCAGGATAAAAAGGGTAAGCGACAGAATGTCGCAGGGAAATACTGGTATGAAAGCCTTCTGAAACACGACTTTAGGCAAATTGACTTTAGATTTTATCTATCTATAGTGGTGCGGGCCCTGCGTGGGGGGTCTGTCTGATGATTTGAAGCATAAATAGGAGGCCACATGGCTGACAAAAAAGCGCAGTTGATCATCGAGGGCGCAGCCCCCGTCGAGCTGCCCATTCTGACCGGCACCGTAGGTCCCGATGTAATCGACGTACGCGGTCTTACCGCCACCGGCCGCTTCACATTTGACCCTGGATTCATGTCGACCGCCTCTTGCGAGTCGAAAATCACCTATATCGATGGTGACAACGGCATCTTGCTGCATCGGGGCTATCCGATTGAGCAGCTCGCCGAACAGTCCGACTACCTGGAAACCTGCTACCTGCTGCTCAATGGCGAACTGCCAACCGCCGAGCAGAAGGCCCAGTTTGTGGTAATCGTCAAGAACCACACCATGGTTCACGAGCAGCTGAAGACCTTTTTCAACGGCTTCCGTCGCGATGCTCACCCGATGGCCGTCATGTGCGGCGTAGTCGGCGCCCTTTCGGCGTTCTATCACGACTCTCTGGACATCAACAATCCACAGCACCGTGAAATTTCGGCGATCCGTCTGGTCGCTAAAATGCCGACCCTGGCGGCGATGGTTTACAAGTACTCCATGGGCCAACCCATGATGTACCCGCGCAATGACCTGAGCTACGCGGAAAACTTCCTGCACATGATGTTCAACACACCGTGCGAGATCAAACCGATCAGCCCGGTATTGGCCAAGGCGATGGACAAGATTTTCATCCTTCACGCCGATCATGAGCAGAACGCCTCGACCTCCACCGTGCGTATGGCAGGCTCTTCGGGCGCCAACCCGTTCGCGTGTATCGCGGCTGGCATCGCTGCGCTCTGGGGTCCGGCACACGGCGGCGCCAACGAAGCGGTATTGTCGATGCTTGACGAGATCGGCGATGTTTCGAACATCGACAAGTTCATCGCCAAGGCGAAGGACAAGAACGATCCGTTCAAACTGATGGGCTTCGGTCACCGGGTTTACAAGAACCGCGACCCTCGCGCCACCGTGATGAAACAGACCTGTGACGAAGTTCTCAAGGAACTGGGCATTACCAATGACCCACAACTCGAACTGGCCATGCGTCTGGAAGAAATCGCCCTGACTGACCCGTACTTCATCGAACGCTCGCTGTATCCGAACGTCGACTTCTACTCGGGCATCATCCTCAAGGCTATCGGCATCCCGACCAGCATGTTCACCGTGATCTTCGCGCTGGCGCGGACTGTCGGCTGGATTTCGCACTGGAAGGAAATGCTTTCCAGCCCGTACAAGATTGGCCGTCCACGCCAGCTGTACACCGGCTATGTATCTCGCGATATCGTGCCTCTGGAAGAACGCAAGTAAGCTCACCGCCGAACGTGAAAAAGGGCTGCCATTGGCAGCCCTTTTTGCATGTGCGATATCGCAAATCAGTTCAGATCATTTCTTCTCTGCGCGATCCTTCAGCGCCTTCAAGGTATTGAAGGGCGCGTCGACCACGAACTTGTTAGCCAGCCAGGACGGCACGCTGCCACCCGGCTCGGTGTGGACCTGGTAAGTAACCTGCGTCCTGTCAGCGCCCAGCGGTAGAAACTTCCAGAAACCCTCGACCTGAGCCACACGTACAAAGCCCTGCTCTTCAGGGATGTACTTGGGCTGCCCTTCCAGTTTGCGGATCAGACTGCCATCCGCGCCCTGCTCGGTGGTCACTTCAAGCACCGAGTCGCGGGGCGTCACCGGCCAGGGCGTATTGAACTGGGTGTAGGTCCAGGCCTTGTTGCCCTCATGCTTGAGCAACTTTTGTGATTTGCATTCGTGAACCCAGGCACAAGCGCCAACTACGTCTTCCTGTAATCCGCGCAGCTTGGCGATGCTCGCATTGATCACGGTCTCGCCGCGATAGGCCTTGTATTTGGAACCCGCCACCTCGCTCAGGGAGACCTTGATCCCCCCTTCGTCCTTGGCGACTTGCCAGTCTTCAGCCTGGGCAGTTGTTGCCATCAGCACCGTAAACCCACAGACGACCGCTATTCGATGCAGCGAACCCATTGTTGTATTCCTTATTGTTGGACATTCGATAAATCACTTCTGCCAAACAGCGTGTTTCATGCAACTGCTGTTGCCGCTTCCCACCAATTGATGATGCGAATAGCGTCCGCCTGATCAACCCCACAGACATCGGCGGCTGCCTTGAACTGGCTGCACACCGCGGGGCGTTCGGGCTTGCCAAACAGACCACATAGCGCTTCGACCGATAAATGCAGGCAACGTTCTCCAGCGGGCTTACCCTCTGGCATGCCCGGAATGGGAGAACTGATGGAAGGAGCAATACAGCAGGCACCACAACCGGAGCGGCATTCCATGACTCATACACTTTGCAAAAAATGACGAGCTGATAGTAACCGCTGAAACGAATGTTTGAAAATGGCTGGGTTTCGAGTAGCTCCCTGCAGATGCCAGGAGCCCGGTCACTGCTTGAACTTGAAGTCCAACGCCGCGCCCTCGACATCGCGCCGATTGTCATTGCGCATCTGCAGCTGCATTTCGTTACTCAACAGCCGGCCATTAAGCTGAAACGGCCCGCCACCCGAGGAGCCATCACCAAACATCTGCGGCAGGATCGGCTTGCGCGGCGCGGTGATCACTGATTTGGGCGGCGTCATCTGCTTGACCAGCTCAGGGGGCAGGCTCAGATCCAGCTTGGGCGAGTTGAGACGGGTATCTTTGGTCACTTCTTTTTTGGTCGCCACGGCTTTTTTGCCAGCCTGTTCACGCTTGAGAGTCAGCGTTGATTCGGCCTTGGTTTTGGCGATAGGGAGCCCGGACGCAGGCGCCTTGGCATTGTCACCCTTAGGCAACGCCGTTTCCGTCGCAACGGGCGACTTGGCAGCGCTGGACGCACCACCTTTGGCGACGACTACTGGCACCACTCCAACGTTGGGTTTCAACTCATGCACCGCTGGCCGCGACGGATCCGCTGGTGACACCGTGGCTTCGACAACCCTGGATGCGGGTTCGACAATAGGTGCCGGAACTTCAAGAGCCGGAGTCAGATTGGGGGTCGGGGTAGCGGGAATTTCGACTCTCTTTTCAGCAGCAACTTTCGGCTTGGGCACAGCAGCGTCTTGAGAATCGCAGGCGCTCAGCAGAAAAATCAGCAACAATCCGGCACAGCGAAAGGCATTCATAGGCAACGGCAGTCAAGGTTGAGAATCATATGCTGGCCTCTTGACCTGTCCGTGACAAGCCAAGAGATTCAAACGGACACAATTAGCGACGTTTGCGCAGGCTAGAGCCCTTTGTGCCCCTTCAATACGGTTCGACAGCTTCCTCACAGAGTTGTTTCGCCAACATTCCCAAGGTCATCAAGGCGCGTTCAGCCTCACGATTCCAAGGGACGCCACAGTTAAGACGAATGCAGTGATTGAACTGTTCTGTGTTGCTGAAGATCAGCCCCGGAGCAATGCTGATGCCCTGCTCAAGCGCCCGAACATGCAGGTCTTGAGTATTCACCCGCCCCGGCAGACTCACCCAGAGGATAAATCCACCGGTTGGACGACTCATCTGCGTGCCTTCGGGGAAAAACTGCTGCACTGCCAATTGAAAGGCGCTGAGGTTTTTCCGGTATTCAAGACGTATGAAGCGCAAATGCCGGTCATAACCGCCGTTTTCAAGGTACGCCGCCACACCCATCTGCGTGACACTGCAGGCCGAATGAGTACTGAAGGTCTGCAGACGCTGAATTTCGGGTTGATATTTGCCAGCAATCATCCAGCCGATACGCACGCCCGGCGACAAGGTCTTGGAAAAGCTGGAGCAATAAATCACCCGGCCCAGCCTATCAAATGCCTTCAAGGCTTTGGTTCGGCCCAACTCAAACATCAATTCGCCATAGATATCGTCTTCAACGATCTGGATATCGAAATCGGAGGCCAGGCGCAGCAGGTGTTTTTGCCGCTCTTCCGGAATGGTCCCGCCCAATGGATTGCTCAGCCGGGATGTCAGCACCAACGCCTTGATCGACCATTGGTTGGCCGCCAACTGCAAAGCTTCCAGGCTAATCCCTGTGGCCGGATCACTGGGAATTTCAATGACCTTCAGACCCAGCAGATCAGCCAATTGCAACAGGCCGTAATAAGTAGGCGACTCTGCCGCAATCAAATCGCCAGGACGTGTCAGAACCCGCAGCGACATCTGTAAGGCATCGACGCAGCCGTGGGTGATAACCACTTCAGATGGATCTACCACCACGCCAGCATCACGCATTCGAATCGCAACCTGACGGCGCAATGGCTCGAATCCGGGGCTGAACATATAGCTGAAGGCACGGGGGCTATGAAAACGGGTGACCTTGGCGATCTGCTGGTGCAAGGCGCGGACTGGCAGATAATCGACGTGCGGCACAGCCGCGCCGAGGGGGAACACCCCTTCGCGCCGCGATTCCACCAATACCTGTTGAATGATACTGCTGCGCGTGACCAGACCCGGCCGCTCGACACGCGCGATATCGGGCGTCGGTGCGGTGAGCGCGGGCGTTTGGTGCACGTAATAGCCTGACTGGGGCCGCGCGCGAATCAACCCCTGGTCTTCCAGATTCGCATAGGCCTGCAGGACGGTCGCATGGCTGACGTTAAGCTGCGAACTCATTTTGCGCACCGACGGAACGCGCTCGCCAGGCTGATAAACGCCGCGACGAATGTCTTCAGCCAACTGCTGAGCGATTCTTTGGTAAAGCAGAAGATTGGTCATCGAACGGCCTCAATGCTGCCGGCGACTTATTTTTATAGAGGGAATAAATCGAGTAGTCACCAGAACAGTTCCGAAGTGTACTGGGACAGTTTGCTTATCCGCCAGTCCTGAACCGATTGAATTAAATAATGACCGGGCGTAACGGCCAATTGAAGCGCTGAACCGGACAGATCTCCGCCACCCGAATATCGGGCAGCGGATTTATTTTTCAGCGAGCCGCGCCTAAACGACCGTTGGCGTCGGAAAAAACAATTTCCACGCGGCGGTTCTGTGCCCTACCCCGCTCGGAGGCATTCACTTCAACCGGATATTGCGCGCCGTAACCCTGAACTTCGATGCGTTTGTCATCGATTCCCAAGTCAGTCAGCACATCGGCGACCGATTGCGCCCGGTCTTTGGACAGTTGCAGGTTGGTTTGCTCATCACCGGTATTATCCGCATAGCCCTCGATGCGTACTACACGCTGCGGATTGAGCAGGAGAAACTGCACGACCTTGAGCACGGTGCGATTCGCCGAGTTCTTGAGTTCGGCATGCCCGGTGTCGAACAGAACATCGCCCAAGGTCATGACCAGACCGCGCTCGGTCTGGGTCGTGGCGAGGCTGACGATCTGGTCTTCCAGCCACTTGCCTTGCTGTTGAGCGCTGGCCAGCTTGGCTTCACGCAACGCCAGTTGCAGACGCTGGCGGTCCATCTCCATCTTGGCTAGACGCTCCTGATTGAGCAGCAGATTGCTGTTTTCCCGGGCTATTTCGCTGTAGCGGCTGCTGAGATAGGCGTAATGCGCGACGTCATCGCCGCTGCCCACATAGCTGGAAAGCCGTTCGGCACGACCGAGCAACTCCCCGGCGCGGATCACATCCCGGGGCGCACTGCGCAATACGTCGGTATCTTCGCGGACCTTCTGAAAATCAGCAGTGGCCTGCTGGAGTGCCTGCCCGCTGTTCTGATGACCGGCGCAACCGTAAAGGCCTGCCGAGCCCAACAGCAAACCCAGACTCAATATACGTGGCAGACGATTCATTGCGTCACCCCCAACTGTTTGCGTAAACGGTTGAGACGGGTGGTGAGCTGAGTTATCTGCTCCTGACTTTTGCCCGTCAGGACTCGCGCCTCGGCGAGCCGCGCATCGAGCTCCGCCTGCTCAGCCTGCATGCGCGCCTGCTTGTAGGATTTGCTGGCCATATCGGCACGCACCCCGGCGAGCTTTTCTTCAGCGGTGTGCAGCTCAGGCTGCTCGTCGGTGGCGCCGACGGCCTTGGCTTGCTCGATGGCTTTTTCAGTCAGTTTCAGTTGTTCGATCGGCGCCGGATCGCTGGCGCAGCCAACTAACGTGGCGGCCGCCAGAGCGGCTAATAATGGGCGAATACTCACAAAACCATTCCTACTTGTTTGGGGCGCTGACGCTGGCCGGTTGCAGTAGCTGCGCTTTCCAGAGTTCCAGATTGCGTGTCACCGCTTCGCCCGACAGGTCGGAGGCGGCCGATTCTGTCATCTTTTTCGCCAGCTGTCCGCGCAGCCATGAATCGTTGCACGCCGAATTGAAAGAAAGCGCGAGGTAGAGACCAGGCTTGTCCACGGCTGTCGGTTGCGCAATCAAGTCCTGGGAAAGCCCCAGCGTCTGGACCATCGCCATGCCGGCATAACGCCCGGCAAACACGTAATCCACCTGGCCCAACATCAGTTTCTGAAACACCTCGGTCAAGCCAGGCAGCCGCTCGACGTGCAGATGCTCTTTGACCGTTGCGCTAAACGGCGAGGTTAGACGAATCCTTTCCGAAGCCGCGCCCTGAAAGCCGGCAAGATCAGTCAGCGAGCTGAAAGGCTGCACCTGATCCCGCCGCTTCCAGAGCATGATGTCGTTGTGGCTGATCGGCGGATGCACGTAATCCAGCGACTCCAGCTCTGCGACGTTCAGCGGCGCATCCACCAGCAGATCCATGCGCCCGCTGCGCACTTCGTCCACGGCCTGGCTGCGTTTTCCGGCGTAAAGCAGATCGACTTTGATGCCGATATCCGCCGCTGCCCGCTTGAGCAAATCCGCATTCGCCCCGATCAGATGTTTCGGATCCTGAGGGTCACGCCACAGGAATGGCGGCGCGTCAGGACTGCCGGTGGCGATCAGGCGCTCACATTTTCCTGCGGCAAACGTCAGGCTCGGGCCGAGCAACAGGCCCAGAAAAAGCGATGACAGCAGCCGCTTGGGCTGACCCATGAGAGCATCCTTTTTGAAATCCAATAAAAAACCCGCCTATCCAAACCGCACAAGCCCGCAGCAACTCGCTGCAGTGCTCATCCAGCCCGAATAGACGGGTCTCTTTATAAGTGAAGCGTCTGGATTAAACCAGCTTCTCCAGCTCAGGTATTGCTTCGAACAGATCAGCTACCAGACCGTAATCGGCCACCTGGAAGATCGGCGCTTCTTCGTCCTTGTTGATCGCGACGATCACTTTGGAGTCTTTCATGCCGGCCAGATGCTGGATCGCGCCGGAAATACCCACCGCGATGTACAACTGTGGAGCAACAATTTTTCCGGTCTGACCGACCTGCATGTCGTTGGGTACGAAACCTGCGTCGACCGCAGCGCGGGAAGCGCCGACAGCTGCGCCGAGTTTGTCCGCCAGAGCGTACAGGTGCTTGAAGTTGTCGCCATTCTGCATGCCGCGACCGCCGGAAACGACGATTTTCGCAGCAGTCAATTCAGGACGATCAGACTTGGCCAACTCTTCGCCGACAAAGCTTGATTTGCCTGCATCGTGCGCGGCGGCAACCGCTTCAACAGCAGCCGAACCACCTTCAGCGGCAACCGGATCGAAACCGGTGGAACGCACGGTGATGACTTTAACCGCAGCGCAGGACTGAACCGTCGCAATGGCGTTACCGGCGTAGATCGGACGCTTGAACGTGTCCGGCGATTCTACCGAGATGATTTCGGAGATCTGATCCACATCCAGCTGTGCAGCAACGCGGGGCAGGATGTTTTTGCCGTTGGAAGTGGCCGCAGCCAGGATATGGCTGTAACCCGAGGCAAGCTCAACAACCAGCGGCGCGATGTTTTCCGGCAACTGGTGTGCGTAAGCTGCGTTGTCCGCCGACAGCACTTTACTCACGCCAGCGATCTTTGCCGCGGCTTCAGCCACAGCGCCTGCGCCAAGACCGGCAACCAGCACGTGAATGTCGCCGCCGATTTTGGCCGCAGCGGCTACAGTGTTCAGGGTGGCTGGAGCCAGCGTCGCGTTGTCGTGTTCGGCGATTACGAGGATAGTCATGATCAGATCACCTTCGCTTCGTTTTTCAGTTTCTCGACCAGTTCAGCAACCGACTTGACCTTGATGCCCGCGCTGCGTGCAGCCGGTGCTTCGACCTTGATGGTCTTGGTCGTGGAGGCGACGGAGACGCCCAGAGCGTCCGGAGTCAGGACTTCCAGCGGCTTCTTCTTGGCTTTCATGATGTTCGGCAGTGACGCATAACGCGGCTCATTCAGACGCAGGTCGGTGGTCACGATGGCTGGCAGGCTCAGGGAAACAGTCTGCGCGCCGCCGTCGATTTCACGGGTCACCGCAACCTTGTCGCCACTCACTTCGACTTTCGAAGCAAAGGTACCCTGACCATAACCGCTCAACGCCGCCAGCATCTGGCCGGTCTGGTTGTTATCGCTGTCGATGGCTTGCTTGCCGAGGATCACCAGCTGAGGCTGTTCCTTGGCAACCACGGCATTAAGCAGCTTGGCCACCGCCAGGGAATTCAGTTCGTCAGCGCACTCAACGAGGATGGCGCGATCGGCACCCAGTGCCAATGCGGTACGCAGTTGCTCCTGAGCGGTGGTCGGGCCGATGGAAACGACGACGATCTCGGTCGCGACACCTTTTTCTTTCAGGCGTACGGCTTCTTCCACTGCGATTTCGCAGAAAGGGTTCATCGACATTTTGACGTTCGCGAGATCGACGCCGGAGTTGTCCGCTTTGACGCGAACCTTGACGTTGTAGTCGACCACTCGTTTGACAGCTACAAGAACCTTCATGGATTCCTCGTTTCTCTCCGGTGAAAAGAAAGTCGCCAGGCAGACCTGGGACTGGCAGCAAAATCATTGTCGAACACGCTGCAATCCAGCGCTGTTCGTAAAGACTGAAGGGTGGGTTCACAAACCAAAACCACCAAAATCCGGGATAAACGCCCCGGGGCGTACATCTGGCGCACACGGGTGTGTAAACTGCGCACCGCGCAATGACTTATCGTTGCTGGCTTGTAGCGCTTTTTGAAACGCGCAACAAGTCGGGACTTCGACCACGGCAAGTGCAAACCGCCCGTATCTTGACCGCAACGTGATTTCTGGTCAATACGACAAAACTGCCAGTGATGAGCCGCGCGACCATGATTTATCTGGCCTGCGGATAATTCAAACAAACGTTTGTATTGGACCTGTCGGGTGGTGTAGATATAATGCGCCGCATTTGATGGCGAGCAGGCAGTGAATGCTTCCGCACGTCGGTTTGTACGCTACATATAAAAAAATACTGATGCCCTGAGTAGGAGATAGCCTGTGGAACGCGAATTTATGGAATTCGACGTAGTCATCGTCGGCGCCGGCCCGGCCGGGCTTTCTGCCGCATGCCGCCTGAAGCAGAAGGCCGCCGAAGCCGGTCAGGAAATCAGCGTCTGCGTGGTCGAAAAAGGCTCCGAAGTGGGCGCACACATTTTGTCCGGCGCGGTGTTCGAACCCCGCGCCCTGAACGAACTGTTCCCGGACTGGAAAGAACTCGGCGCACCGCTGAATACCCCGGTCAAGCGTGACGACATCTATGTCCTGCGCAGCGCCGAAAACTCGGTCAAGGTCCCGGACTTCTTCGTGCCCAAAACCATGCACAACGATGGCAACTACATCATCTCCCTGGGCAATCTGTGTCGCTGGCTGGCGCAGCAGGCTGAAAACCTCGGCGTGGAAATCTATCCGGGCTTTGCTGCCCAGGAAGCACTGTTCGACGAGAACGGCGTAGTGCGCGGGATCATTACCGGTGATCTGGGCGTGGACCGTGAAGGCCATCCGAAAGAAGGCGTCTTCACCCCCGGCATGGAACTGCGCGGCAAGTACACCCTGTTCGCCGAAGGTTGCCGTGGCCATATCGGCAAGCAACTGATCAAGCGTTTCAACCTCGACACTGAAGCCGATGCCCAGCATTACGGCATCGGCCTGAAGGAAATCTGGGAAGTCGACCCGGCCAAACACGAGCCAGGCCTGGTGGTGCATACCGCCGGCTGGCCGCTTGATGACGACAACATGGGCGGTTCCTTCCTTTATCACCTGGAAAACAATCAGGTGGTCGTCGGATTGATCATCGATCTTTCCTACAGCAATCCGTATCTGTCGCCGTTCGACGAGTTCCAGCGCTACAAGCATCACCCGGTGATCAAGCAGTATCTGGAAGGCGGCAAGCGCATCAGCTATGGCGCACGCGCGATCTGCAAAGGTGGCCTCAATTCGCTGCCGAAAATGGTTTTCCCCGGCGGCGCGCTGATTGGCTGCGATCTGGGCACCCTGAACTTCGCCAAGATCAAAGGCAGCCACACCGCCATGAAGTCCGGCATGCTCGCCGCTGACTCGGTGGCCGAGGCATTGTTGGCTGGCAAGGAAGGTGGCGACGAGCTGCACACTTACGTGGAATCGTTCAAAAGCAGCTGGCTCTACGAAGAACTGTTCGCCAGCCGTAACTTCGGCCCGGCGCTGCACAAATACGGCGCGATCATGGGCGGTGCGTTCAACTTCCTCGATCAGAACTTCTTCGGCGGCAAGCTGCCGTTTACGCTGCACGACACCAAGCCGGATTACGCCTGCATGAAGCTCGCGGCCGACTCGAAGAAGATCGACTACCCGAAACCCGACGGCAAACTCAGTTTCGACAAGCTCAGTTCGGTGTTCATCTCCGGTACCAACCACGAAGAAGAACAGCCTTGCCACTTGAAGCTGACCGACCCGAGCATCCCGATTGGCACCAACCTGCCGTTGTACGACGAACCAGCCCAGCGTTACTGCCCGGCTGGCGTGTATGAAGTGGTGACCAGGGAGGACGGCGAGAAGCGCTTCCAGATCAACGCCCAGAACTGCGTGCACTGCAAAACCTGCGACATCAAGGATCCTTCCCAGAACATCACCTGGGTAGCACCTGAAGGCAGCGGCGGCCCGACTTATCCGAATATGTAGGGTGAAACGGCTTCGAGCTGCAAGCTGAAAGCTTCCAGATAAAAGAAGAAGCCCCTTCGGGGGCTTTTTTGTGCGCGCTCTTCAGGCAGGAATTCTGAGGCTGATGCCCTCTTCGCCTGGGCTGCGATTGAAATACCGTTTGTATTCGCGACTGAACTGCGAGGTGCTTTGATAGCCCACGCGGTGCGCAACCTGCGCGACACCCAGGCCTTCGGCGACCAGCATCTGTTGCGCCTTGAGCAAACGCAGGCGCTTCAGATACTGCACCGGCGAGAGCAAGGTGCTGCGCTTGAAATACTCATGGAACGTCGAGGCGCTCATGTTCGCCTGGCGGGCCAGGATGTCGACATTCAACGGCTGGTCATAATGACTGTGCAGGTAGGCCAGGGAAGCGGCAACCCGCGCGAAATGACTCTGCTGGGCCACCAACGCCCGTAGCACACCGGCCTGGGGCCCGCGCAGCGCCGCATACAGAACCTCACGCAACCGCGACTGGCCCATTACCCGACACTCAAGGGGATCGTGCAAGCAACGCAACAAGCGCTCCACACTCTCGCGCATCGGCGCATCCAGCACGGCTGAGGTCATGGATTCGGGGGTCTGGGCCTCGACGATCAGATCCGGCGTCACGCCCATGGCCTGCACCAGCTCACCCAGCATCACCCGATCAATCGCCACCGACACCCCGAACAACGGCGCTTGCGGCGTGGCGAAGGTCTCGCACATGAAGGGCACGGAAAGCGCCTGCACCAGATAATGACCTGCGCCATAGTCCAGCGTGCGTGAACCCAGGCTGGCCAGTTTTCCGCCCTGGGCGATGATCATCAGGCTCGGCTCGTAGATTTGCGGGCTGCTGGCCACATAACTGTGCATTGACACCACCTGCACCTCCGGCAACAGGGTGGACACAAAACCGGGGCGCGTCGCCAGGGGTTTGATGAGGGCGACAAGGGTGCCATTGGCATCGGAATGATGGGCTAGCGACATGGAACACCGGGCAGAGGATTAGACACCTGCATCATCGCAGATCTCTATCGCATGCAGGTTGGAGGCAGATGAGTTCCGGAGGATTAGGCATGAATTGCGCAGGAATGACCATGGCCGGCACGGCTGCACGCCCGGACAATGTTCGACATCTTTACCCGTCACCCTTTTTGTGAGGTTCACCCATGATCAAAGCCATCGGCTATGCCGCCCAATCGGCCACCGCCCCGCTCGCCCCCATGAATTTCGAACGTCGCAGTCCTCGGCCGGATGACGTGGCCATCGAAATTCTGTTCTGCGGCGTCTGCCACTCCGACATCCACCAGGCACGCAATGAATGGGGCTTTGCGTCCTACCCGTTGATGCCCGGCCATGAAATCGTCGGCAAAGTCACTGCCGTCGGCGCTGACGTCAGCAAGTTCAAAGTCGGCCAGATGGTCGGCGTTGGCTGCATGGTCGATTCGTGCCGCACCTGCGAAGCCTGCAAAGCCGATCTGGAGAATTACTGCCTGGAAGGCCCGACTCAGACTTACGCCTCCAAGGATCGCATCGATGGCACGCTGACCATGGGCGGCTATTCCAACAGCATCGTGGTCAGCGACCGCTTTGTCGTGAGCATCCCGGAGAAACTGGACCCGGCCGCCGCCGCGCCGATCCTGTGCGCGGGCATCACCACCTATTCGCCACTCAAGCACTTCGGCGTCAAAACCGGGCATAAAGTGGGCGTATTGGGCATGGGCGGTCTGGGCCACATGGGCATCAAGCTTGCCAAGGCCATGGGCGCTGAAGTGACCTTGTTCACCCGCTCGGCAAGCAAGGCTGAGGAAGGTCGTCGTCAAGGCGCTGATCATGTGATCATTTCCACAGACGATGCGCAGATGAAGGCCGCCGCCGGGCACTTCGACTTCCTGCTGGACACCATTCCGGTGCAGCACGATCTGAACCCGTACCTGGAAACCCTGCGCTTTGACGGCGTGCATATCCTGGTGGGCCTGATCGAGCCGATCAATCCGCCGGTGCATGCCGTGAACCTGGTCATGAAGCGTCGCGTGCTGGCCGGATCGATGATTGGCGGCATGGCGCAAACCCAGGAAGTCCTGGATTTCTGTGCCGAACATGACATCACCTGCGACATTGAAATGCTGGATATCCAGAACATCAACGAGGCGTTTGAGCGGGTCGTCAAAGGCGACGTGAAGTATCGCTTCGTGATTGATATGGCGACGTTGAAGGCTTAAACAGCCTTGGTGGGAGCGAGCTTGCTCGCGAAGTGGTCAGTACATCCGGCATTTTTTCGGGGCCTGAAATACTGCTTCCGCGAGCAAGCTCGCTGCCACACAAGTTCGCTTCTGCAGCATTACCCGCCGAGTTCAGCCGAAAGTCTGGCGGCGGTATTTTTTATCAGCGGCACCAGTTCGGCCATTTTCTCCAGCGGCATGTAAGGCACGGTGCTCGCAATACTGATGCCGGCAATGATCTGCTTGCTGGCGTCGCGGATCGGTGCGGCCACGCAGCGGATCGACGGCTCGTTGTCTTCCAGGTCGAACGCATAACCGCCTTGCACGTACTCGCGCATGCGCTGCCGCAACTCCTCCCACGACTGCTCCTGATGCGCTGGCCAAAGTGGATTCTTGCCACCCACTGGCAGGCTGACGTCATACAGGCGCTGCCATTCGGATTCGGCACTGTCGAGCAATAGAGCCTTGCCGATGCCGGTGCGGAACAACGGCATGCGGTGGCCAACCCGCGAACGCATTTCCGGACCGTTGCGCCCCGGATTCTTGTGCAGGTACAGGACCTCGTCTTCGTCGCGAACCGCCAGATGCACGGTGTCGCCAGTCAACTCGGAAAGCTCATCCAGATACGGTCGCGCCAGCATGGCCAGCGGCACTTCTTCGCGCGCCTGAAAACCCAGTTCGATGAGCTTGGGGCCGAGCAGATATCCAACTTGTGGCAGCACCCGCAGATAACGCTCCTCCACCAGGCAACTTGCCAGGCGATGGGTTGTGCTGCGCGTGGTGCCGATCTGCCGGGCGATTTCCTTGAGGTCACGGGCGCCGCCGGCCACCGCCTGGATGACGCCCAGCCCGCGCAGCAGGGTTTGCGTGCCGGTGGGCGCCGAATCCTTGGTGGCGATGCTGGTTGCAGGAGGGTCGGAAACTGGCTGCATATCAGGCCTTATAAGATCAGGAAGCTGGCGGCATTATCGTCGCCAGCTCTTGCGCATGCCAGTGATCAAATTTCGATCCGCTCAACCTTGCCCACCAACAGGATGTAGGACAGCGCCCCGATCAGTGCCAGCACAGAGATATAAGTGATGGCCGGCGCGAAGGAATCCCCGGAAACCAGGAAGCCAATCACGATCGGTGTAGCGATGGCAGACAGGTTGCCGATGAAGTTGAAGGTGCCGCCGGTCAACCCCAACAAACGCGCCGGAGCCAGGGTCGAGACCAGCGACCAGGTGATCGAGGCCAACCCGTTGCCGAAGAACGCCAATGCCAGGAACGCGATCACCAGCGGCGTAGAGTCAACGAAGTTGGCGCCGATGATCGAGGTGGAAATCAGCAGCCCGGCGATGATTGGCAGCTTGCGCGCAAAGCCGACGGTGTGACCACGGCGAATCAGCCAGTCGGAGAAGAAGCCGGAACACAGCACACCGACGAACGCGGCGAGAAACGGCAGCGAGGCCAGAAGCCCGGACTTGATGAAGTCCATGCCACGGTATTTCACCAGGTAAGTCGGGAACCAGGTGAGGAAGAACCACAGCGTCGAGTTCAGACAGAACTGCCCCAGATAAATGCCCCACAACTTGCGCTTGGTCAGCACGATACCCAAGTCCAGCCAACTGAAGCCACGCTTATTGTTCTCGGTATCGGCCTGAATATCCACCAGCCCGCCACCTTCGCGAATCAGCTGGATCTCCGCTTCGTTGACGCCTTTGAAGTCACGGGGCTCGCGATAGACCATGTACCAGATCGCCGCCCAGATCACGCCGACGGCACCGGTACTGACAAAGACCATGTGCCAGCCGTAAGTCGCCTGCAGCCAGGCCAGTACCGGAGTCAGGAAGGCCAGGCCGACAAACTGCCCGGACGTATAAAAGCCAATCGCCGTAGCGCGCTCGCGCTCGGGAAACCAGGTGGTGACCACGCGGCTGTTGATCGGATAAGCCGGGGCTTCCAGCGCGCCGACTGCCATGCGTAGCACGAACAGCGCGATGAAGCTGGCGGCGAAGCCCAGCATGATGGTGGCAATGGACCAGAGCAGCAGCGCAACGGTGTAAAGAATGCGCGGCGGAACCCGGTCGACCAGCCAGCCGCCGGGCAACTGCATGGCGGCATAGGTCCAGCCGAACGCTGAGAAGATCAGCCCGACGTGAATCGGATCGATGCCCAGCTCGCTGGTGAGCGCTGGCGCGGCAATCGACAGGTTGCTGCGGTCCAGATAGTTGATCACCACGGTGATGAACAGCAGCACCATGATGAAATAGCGTTTGCGGGTTGGCGTCACTAAAGCCGCCGCGCCTTCAAGGATTCGGGTCTGCATGGAAGTGCCTCTTTTTATGTTTATTGAGGTCTGGGGAGAATTCTGTTGAAGGGAGGCTTGCCCGCGAAGGCTTCGGACGAAACGCCGAGATTTTTCAGTCAAATCTGCAGCGCATCGCCCTACGTCTTCGGGAATAAATTCCCTCCTACAGTTCAATCTTCAGTGATTGCCCTTACCACTCCGCAAAACTGCCATCGGCATGACGCCAGATCGGGTTGCGCCAGCGGTGGCCGATGGCGGCGCGCTCCTTGACGTATTCCTCGTTGATCTCGATGCCCAGGCCCGGACCGTTGGGGATCTTCACCATGCCTTTGTTGTAATCGAACACCTCTGGATTCTTGATGTAGTCCAGCAGGTCATTGCTCTCGTTGTAGTGAATGCCCAGGCTTTGTTCCTGAATGAAGGCGTTGTAGCAGACCGCGTCCAGTTGCAGGCACGCCGCCAGGGCAATCGGGCCGAGCGGACAATGCAGCGCCAGCGCCACGTCGTAGGCTTCGGCCATGTTGGCGATCTTGCGGGTTTCGGTGATGCCGCCGGCATGGGACGCATCCGGCTGGATGATGTCGACGTAGCCTTCGCGCGCTTGAAGTCCCAGCGCGAGAACAGTCGCTCGCCCAGGGCAATCGGTGTGCTGGTCAGCGGCGCCAGTTCCTTGAGCGCCTCGTAGTTTTTGCTGAGTACCGGTTCTTCGATGAACATCAGCTTGTACGGGTCCAGCTCTTTCATCAGCACTTTGGCCATGGGCTTGTGCACCCGGCCATGGAAATCCACACCGATGCCGACGTTGGGCCCGACCGCATCGCGTACGGCCGCGACGTTGGCCAGAGCCAGGTCAACCTTGTCGAAGGTGTCAAGGAATTGCAGCTCTTCGGTGCCGTTCATCTTGACTGCGGTAAAACCGCGCTCCACCGCTTCTTTCGCAGCACGGGCGGTATCGGCGGGACGATCGCCGCCGATCCACGAATAGACACGAATCTTGTCCCGCACCTGGCCGCCCAGCAGATCGCTGACCGAAACCCCCAGATGCTTGCCCTTGATGTCCCACAGCGCCTGATCGATGCCGGCCAGAGCGCTCATGTGTACCGCGCCGCCGCGATAGAAGCCGCCGCGATACAGCACGGTCCAGATGTCTTCGATATTGCGCGGATCCTTGCCGATCAAATAATCGGAAAGCTCCTCGACAGCCGCCGCGACGGTATGCGCGCGGCCTTCAACCACAGGCTCGCCCCAACCGGTGATGCCCTGGTCGGTTTCGATTTTCAGGAAACACCAGCGTGGCGGAACGATAAAAGTCGTGAGTTTGGTGATTTTCATGGGTGCGATTTCTCTTGTTTGAAGTGGGCGTCTAGTGCGCCGATCAGTTCAACGGTCGATCAATTCAATTAGCCGTAGCAGTCAATTGCGTCCAGGCCGCGACATAAGCCTTGGCCCGCTCGGCGACGTCTTCGGCGCTCATGCCGGGCTTGAACAGCCCCGAACCCAGGCCGAAGCCTTTGACGCCGGCATCGAGGAAGACTTTCATGTTGTCAGGGCTGATGCCGCCGACCGGGATCAGCGCCGTGCCAGCCGGTAAAACCGCGAGCCAGGCCTTGACCACCGCCGGGCTCATTTGCTCGGCAGGGAACAGCTTGAGCACGTCAGCGCCTTCGGCCAGCGCGGCAAACGCTTCGGTGGGCGTGGCCACGCCTGGCGACAGGAACAGCCCGGCGGCCTTGGCGGCACGCAGGACCTTGGCATCGCTGTGTGGCATGACGATCACCTGACCGCCCGCCTCCTTCACCAGCTCGACTTGCTCAGGCGTCAACACCGTGCCCGCGCCAATCAGGCAATCGGCGGGCAGGCTTTGGCGCAACAGGCGGATGCTGTCGTAGGGCTGCGGAGAATTGAGGGGTACTTCGATAACGCGGAAACCGGCCTGATACAACACATCGCCAATGGCGGGCGCCTCTTCGGGACGTAGACCACGAAGGATAGCGATCAGACCGTTCTGGACCAGCGCTTGCTTGAGCATTTCAAACCTCTGCTTGAGTGGATGCGAGCAAGCCGGCCTTGACCGCCACTTGCCATAAACCGCGCTCGGTAGCCTGTTCGGCCACCGTCACGTGAAGAAAGCCGCAGGCCGTCAGGGCGCGGCCATAACGCAGGCACAGTTGCTCGCCGCCAATCAGGATCACGGCGGGGAGTGCGTCATGACGATTGCGCTGCAAACCGGCCAGGGTCGCCAGCTCATGACCAATCAGCAGGCCGGACAGATAATCAGGCTGCGCCGCCGGGGACAGCTGGCCGGTCAGGCCGAGCGTGCGGCAGCTGAAGATGGTCGACAACGGCCCTGCTGCGCCGTCAGCGGATAATGCAACGGACACGCCACGATCGAACGCGACCTCGTCAAAGGCATCGCTGCGCTGCATGGTGCGGCCGAGGATGGTGTGAGCGCTTAACGCGGCGAAGACCTCGCCGGTCATGAAGGTATCGAAGTGGACAATGCAGCCGTCAACCGCCTGCACCCATTTCGAATGGCTGCCGGGCAGGCCGATCAGCAAGGGTTTGCCAGTCTCTGCTTCGGGCAACGCCGCAAGGACGCCGAGCACTTGGGTTTCTTCGCCACGCATGACATTGGGCAAGGTCGAGCGCTGCAAGACACCGGGGATAATGTGGAGGGTAACGCCACGCTGGCTGCGCACGCTGTGCAGCGCCGAGCTGAGACCGGCGACGCTGGCGGGCGTCTCGCGATACGCCGCTTCGCGCCAACCTTGCGCACTGCCGACCATGCCACAGGCGATTACCGGTAGATCGGGCTGTGCGTCGAGCCAGTCACCACAGGCTTCATCCAGCGCCAGTTCAAAACCATCGTTGCACTTCACGCCAGCAATCAGCCGCGGTGTGCCGGGCAGTTGCATGATGCCCGCGCTCAGTGAGCGCTGTTCCAGAACCCGGCCGTGTTCGCCGAGTCGATAAGCACGAAGTGAGGTTGTCCCCCAATCGAGGGCGATCAATTGCGCCTGCATCGCTTCACCTATTATTTTTTGAGCAGTGAGTGCGCAGCGACTATAAGCTGATCGAGCAGTAAATCTCAATATGTAATTTCACGTCCCATATTTAGGGATTTATGAAGACAGACTTGTCGGCGAGATGATTTGCCCGCCCAGATCCAGAGGCCAGGTCCTCTCGCACACTGGCGCTCAACAACCCTCTTCCCGGACAAGTCCGGTCCTCCCTTGGATCCGACGCGGACTTGAACTGGCTATCGAGCCTCGGTAGGAAGGGAAAATGACGCAAAAAAAACCGCCTCGAAAGGCGGCTTTTCACATCAACACTGCACGCAGCGGATCAACGCTCCAGCAGGATTCGCAGCATCCGACGCAACGGCTCGGCAGCGCCCCACAACAGCTGGTCGCCAACGGTGAATGCGCCCAGGTATTGCGAACCCATGTTCAGCTTGCGCAGACGCCCCACCGGAATGCTCATGGTGCCGGTCACGGCTGTCGGGCTGAGTTCCTGGATGCTGGCTTCACGATGGTTCGGCACCAGCTTGACCCACGGGTTGTGCTGGCTGATCAGACCTTCGATGTCGGCGATCGGCACGTCTTTGTTCAGCTTGATGGTCAGTGCCTGGCTGTGGCAGCGCATCGAACCGATACGCACGCAGATGCCATCAACCGGAATCGGGCTCTTGAAGCGACCCAGAATCTTGTTGGTCTCGGCCTGGCCTTTCCATTCTTCGCGACTCTGGCCGTTCGGCAATTCCTTGTCGATCCACGGAATCAGGCTGCCAGCCAATGGCACGCCGAAATTTTCCGTCGGGAAGGCATCGCTGCGCATGGCTGCAGCAACCTTGCGGTCAATATCCAGAATCGCGCTGGCCGGATTCGCCAACTCGTCAGCGACTGCAGCGTGGGTCGCGCCCATCTGCTTGATCAGCTCACGCATGTTCTGCGCGCCGGCACCGGAAGCCGCCTGATACGTCATGGCGTTCATCCATTCCACCAGACCGGCTTCGAACAGCCCGCCCAGGCCCATCAGCATCAGGCTGACCGTGCAGTTGCCGCCAATATAATTCCTGGTGCCCGCGTCGAGCTGCTGATCAATAACCTTGCGGTTCACCGGATCGAGCACGATCACGGCATCGTCCTGCATGCGCAGGCTGGATGCGGCGTCGATCCAGTAACCCTGCCAACCGGCCTCGCGCAGTTTCGGGAACACCTCATTGGTGTAGTCGCCGCCCTGGCAGGTCAGAATCACGTCAAGGGTTTTCAGCTCATCGATGCTGTAGGCATCCTTGAGCGGCGCAACGTCCTTGCCCACGGCAGGGCCTTGGCCACCGACGTTGGAGGTGGTGAAGAATACCGGCTCGATCAGATCAAAATCCTGCTCTTCCAGCATCCGCTGCATGAGCACGGAACCGACCATGCCACGCCAACCGATCAGACCTACACGTTTCATCGCAACTACACCTTTACAAAAAGTGGGCCGCTGCGTTCGATGTCGAACGTCGCAGCGGGCCCGAGATATTACAGATTGCGCAGCGCGGCGACTACCGCATCGCCCATTTCCTGCGTACCGACTTTCGCATTACCTGCCGACCAGATATCGCCGGTGCGCAGGCCTTGATCCAGCACCAGGCTCACCGCCTTCTCGATGGCATCGGCGGCAACGGTCTGGTTGAAGCTGTAACGCAGCATCATCGAGACCGACAGGATAGTCGCCAACGGGTTGGCAATGCCTTGCCCGGCGATGTCCGGCGCAGAACCGTGACACGGCTCGTACATGCCTTTGTTGTTGGCATCCAGCGAAGCGGACGGCAGCATGCCGATGGAACCGGTGAGCATTGAGGCTTCGTCGGACAGAATGTCGCCGAACAGGTTATCGGTGACGATCACGTCGAATTGCTTCGGCGCGCGTACCAGTTGCATCGCGGCGTTGTCGACGTACATATGGCTCAGCTCGACGTCAGGATAATCCTTGGCCACTTGTTCAACCACTTCGCGCCACAGCTGGCTGGAGGCAAGCACGTTGGCCTTGTCCACCGAGCACAGCTTCTTGCCACGCACGCGCGCCATGTCGAAACCGACGCGGGCGATGCGACGGATTTCGCTTTCGCTGTACGGCAGCGTGTCGTAAGCCTGACGCTCACCGTTTTCCAGCTCACGGGTGCCCCGTGGCGCACCGAAGTAGATGCCGCCGGTCAATTCGCGAACGATCAGGATGTCCAGACCGGCAACGATATCGGCCTTGAGGCTCGACGCGTCCGCCAGCTGCGGATAGAGGATGGCTGGACGCAGGTTGCCGAACAGGCCCAGCTGCGCACGAATCTTCAGCAGACCGCGCTCAGGACGGATGTCACGCTCGATGGTGTCCCATTTCGGGCCGCCTACCGCGCCAAGCAACACGGCATCGGCAGCGCGGGCGCGATCCAGAGTCTCGTCGGCCAGCGGCACGCCATGCTTATCGATGGCCGCGCCGCCGATCACGTCGTGGCTGAGTTCGAAGCCCAGTTGATACTTCTCATTGGCGAGTTCCAGCACCTTGACCGCTTCGGTCATGATTTCCGGACCAATGCCATCACCTGGGAGAATCAGAATCTGCTTGCTCATAACATCCTCAAATTTTTATTGCGGCGCTGTGCATCAGCGCCGCTCTGAAAACTAGCGTTCGGCCCAAAGCACCAACACATCGGTACTGAATGAACCGTCAGCGGCAATCTCGTAATAGTCGCGAACTTCGGCGCCCATGGCCTGCTGCAATTCGCGAATCGCCACGCGCAGGGCTTGCGGCGTACGCATGCGCTCAACCCACGAGCTGTATTCCAGGTGCAGCCGCTGACGGCTGTGACTGCGCGTGAACAGGCCGGCTTCACTGACCTGACGCAACCATTCACCGGCCGAATAATCCCGCACGTGACTGGTGTCACGCAGCACTTCCACAGTCTGCAGATAAGTGTCCAGCAGCGGACTGCCCGGCGACATGACATCAATGAACGCTGCGACGCCGCCTGGTTTCAGTACCCGGCGCACTTCCCGCAAGGCCAGACCAAGATCGCTCCAGTGATGCGCCGAATAGCGGCTGAACACGAAGTCAAACTCAGCGTCCGCGAAGGGCAGACGCTCCGCCGCACCGCAAACAGTGCTGATATTGCCCAGCCCTCGATCTTGCGCGGCAGCGGCAACCACATCGAGCATTTGCTGCGAAAGGTCATACGCTACCACTTCACCAACTGCCGGGGCGACATGAAAGCTCACATGGCCAGCGCCGCAACCCAGGTCCAGCACCCGCGCCTCGCTGCGCCCCGCCACTTGCGCCTGTAGCAGCGCAAACTCGGTGCCTTGAGCGTGCACGGCACTGCTCAGATAGGCCGCGGCCTGTTCACCGAATTGACGTTGTACGACTTGCGTGTGGGCGGTGGTCATTTAGGTTGTCCTTTGGGTAAATCGCAAATGTTCCTGCGGGCGCTGATCTGTCGGATCGGCTGAATCTGTGGGACCGGCTTTAGCCGGGAACAGGCCAGCCCATTCACTGAAAATTATTCATCAGCAAGGCCGCCTTCCCGGCTAAAGCCGGTCCCACGGCTCTTTATCAGCCGCGAAACAACCACGGCTGACTGGCGCGGTGCTTGCTCTCGAAGGTGGCAATTGCATCGCCGTCCTTGAGCGTCAGGCCGATGTCGTCCAGGCCTTCAAGCAGGCAGTGCTTGCGGAACGCGTCGATCTCGAAGCTCAAGACCTTGCCATCCGGGCGCGTCACGGTCTGCGTGGCCAGATCGACATTAAGCTGGTAGCCAGGCGTGGCTTCCACTTGCTGGAACAGTTCATCCACATCCGCTTCGTCGAGAATGATCGGCAACAGGCCGTTCTTGAAGCTGTTGTTGAAGAAGATGTCGGCAAAGCTCGGCGCGATGATCGCGCAAAAACCATATTCTTCCAGAGCCCAAGGCGCGTGTTCGCGGCTGGAGCCGCAGCCGAAGTTTTCCCGAGCCAGCAATACGCTGGCGCCTTGATAGCGCGCATCGTTGAGCACGAAATCCGGGTTCAATGGACGCTTGGAATTGTCCTGATACGGTTGCCCGATATCCAGATAACGCCATTCATCGAACAGGTTCGGGCCAAAACCCGTGCGCTTGATCGACTTCAAGAACTGCTTGGGAATGATCTGGTCGGTATCGACGTTGGCACGATCCAGAGGAGCGACAAGGCCGGTGTGCTGAGTAAAGGCTTTCATGCTGGGCTCCTTAGTGCTGAATCAAATCACGGACGTCGACGAAACGGCCATTCACGGCGGCTGCGGCAGCCATCGCCGGGCTGACCAGGTGCGTACGGCCACCGGCGCCTTGACGACCTTCGAAGTTACGGTTCGACGTGGAAGCGCAGTGTTCCCCGCTTTCCAGGCGATCCGGGTTCATCGCCAGGCACATCGAGCAGCCTGGTTCACGCCATTCGAAACCGGCCTCGATGAAAATCTTGTCCAGACCCTCCTGCTCGGCTTGCGCCTTGACCAGGCCCGAACCCGGCACAACGATCGCCTGCTTGATGGTCGAGGCGACTTTGCGGCCTTTGGCGATATCCGCCGCTGCGCGCAAGTCTTCGATCCGCGAATTGGTGCAGGAACCGATAAATACCCGATCCAGCTGAATATCGGTGATCGCCTGATTGGCCTTGAGGCCCATGTATTTCAAGGCACGCTCGATGGAGTCGCGCTTGACCAGATCCGCTTCCCTGGCCGGGTCCGGAACGTTCTGATCCACGGCAAGGACCATTTCCGGGGACGTGCCCCAGCTGACTTGCGGCTTGATCTGCGTCGCGTCGAGCGTCACCACGGTGTCGAAATGCGCATCGGCGTCGGAGACCAGATCTTTCCAGGCTTCAACCGCCATGTCCCATTGCTCGCCTTTGGGTGCGAAAGGACGACCCTTGACGTAGGCAACGGTCTTTTCATCGGTAGCCACAAGGCCAACACGCGCACCGGCTTCGATGGACATGTTGCAGATGGTCATGCGCCCTTCCACCGACAGATCGCGGATCGCGCTGCCGGCGAATTCAATGGCGTGGCCATTGCCGCCAGCCGTGCCGATCTTGCCGATCACCGCCAGCACGATGTCTTTGGCGGTCACGCCGAACGGCAACTTGCCTTCGACCGACACCAGCATGTTTTTCATTTTCTTGGCGACCAGACACTGGGTGGCGAGCACGTGCTCAACCTCGGAAGTGCCGATGCCATGGGCCAGCGCGCCAAACGCGCCGTGGGTCGAGGTGTGCGAGTCGCCGCAGACCACGGTCATGCCCGGCAAGGTTGCACCCTGCTCCGGACCGATCACGTGAACGATGCCCTGGCGCACGTCATTCATCTTGAATTCGGTAATGCCATATTCGTCGCAGTTGTCGTCCAGGGTCTGGACCTGCAGGCGGGAAACCTGATCGGCAATGGCTTCGATACCGCCTTTGCGCTCAGCGGTCGTCGGTACGTTATGGTCCGGGGTCGCGATGTTGGCATCGATCCGCCATGGCTTGCGCCCGGCCAGACGCAGACCTTCGAAAGCTTGCGGCGAAGTCACTTCGTGGATGATGTGACGGTCGATATAAATCAGCGACGAACCATCATCCCGTCGTTTGACTTCGTGGGCTTCCCAGAGCTTGTCGTACAGCGTTTTCCCAGCCATGAATGGTTCCTCATCAGCGTATTTCTATGCTTTGGGCAATCGACTCGATGACCCTTTAGCTTGTGCGGACATGCTATGGAATATGCTTAAATAACTCAAATTCATATTTTTTATGCTTTGGATAACCAACTGGAATCTGACAATGGATCTGGCCAACCTGAACGCATTTATCGCTATTGCTGAAACCGGCAGTTTCTCGGGTGCCGGCGAACGTTTGCACCTGACCCAACCAGCGATCAGCAAGCGCATTGCCGGTCTGGAGCAACAACTCAATGTGCGTCTGTTTGATCGACTGGGCCGCGAAGTCAGCCTCACCGAAGCCGGTCGAGCCCTGTTGCCGAGGGCTTACCAGATACTTGACGTGCTTGAAGATACCCGGCGCGCGCTGACCAATCTGACCGGCGAAGTCACCGGCCGGCTGACGCTCGCCACCAGCCATCACATTGGCCTGCATCGACTGCCGCCTTTATTAAGGGAATTCACGCGCCTTTACCCACAAGTAGCGCTGGACATTCAGTTCCTCGACTCGGAAGTAGCCTACGACGAAATCCTTCATGGTCGTGCCGAACTGGCAGTGATTACGCTCGCACCCGAGCCCCATCACCTGATCAAGGCGGTACCGGTATGGCAGGATCCGCTGGACTTTGTTGCAGCACCGGAACATCCACTGGCCAATAGCGGCCCGATGACCCTGGAAAACATTGTTCGCTACCCGGCGGTCTTCCCCGGCAACAACACCTTTACCCACCACATCGTCAGCGGCCTTTGCGAAGCGCAGGGTCTCAAACCCGATATCGCCATGAGCACCAACTATCTGGAGACCATTAAAATGATGGTTTCCATCGGCCTCGCCTGGAGCGTGCTGCCGCGTACCATGCTCGACGAACAAGTAGCGCGCATTCCCCTGCCCGGCATCCAGCTCACCCGACATCTGGGCTACATCCTGCATACCGAACGCACCCTTTCAAATGCGGCGCGGGCGTTTATGGGGTTGTTGGATGGGCAGGCCCACGGCACGGACAGCTGAAACAGAAAAGGCGCCCGAACAGACTGTGTGAAAACGTCACGAGCGAAGGCAAGACAAAGCAAAAACAGGCGGAAAAGCGGAGTCTAGGTGTTCTAAATGAGCATTTTCCGCCTGTTTTTAACGCAGTATTGCCGAGCGCAGTAGTTTTCACAGAGTCTGCGAAGGCGCCTTTCCCGACTGCACTATCAATCAACTACCTTCGCTTTCCAAGACCTGCTGCCCATTGATAGGGATGCGCTTGGCCTTGGCTTCTTCAGGAATCTGACGCAGCAAGTCGATGGTCAGCAGGCCGTTGGCCAGCCCTGCGTTGCGAACCTCGATGTGGTCGGCAAGACGGAAGGACAGTTTGAACGCACGCTCTGCGATACCTTGATGCAGATAAGTCACGTTGTCCTTTTCCTGGTTCTGCGCACCGTTGTCGCGCTTGCCGCCGGCAACGGTCAGCACGCCCTTCTCAACCTGCAAGTCGAGCTCTTCCTCCTGGAAGCCGGCCACCGCAATGACGATGCGGTATTTGTCTTCGGCCAGTTTTTCGACGTTGTAGGGTGGATAGCCGCTGGCGCTGTCGTTACGGGCTGCCGATTCAAACAGATCGTTGAAACGATCAAAGCCCACGGAACTGCGGAACAGTGGTGCCAAAGAAAATGCAGTAGTCATGATCATTCTCCTGTTATCAGCGAGTGGTAATCCGCGACCCGAATCCGGCATCGCGTAATCCCCAAACTAGGGTCGGCCATTCGCTTTTCAAGAGGTTATTTTCAGGTTTTTTATGACCGCTCGTCGGCAGCAACGCCGAGCAGCAAACCGATGCGTTGGCAGTCGGTTTCCCGACGCAAGGCGTCGAATAGCGTGGTTGCTTCGGGATAGCTTTTGGTCAGCAGCGCCAGCCATTGCTTGAGACGTCCGGGTGCCTGGATCAGGGTCATTTTCTTCACGCAGTGCTGCCAGAACACCCGCAGCATCGGTTGCAGCTCGGCCCAGGTCATGGGGATCACGTCTTCGCCGGCCTGCGCCGCAGCGATTTGCCGGGCCAGATCCGGACGTGCCACCAGTCCGCGGCCGATCATGATGTCCCTGGCGCCGCAGATTTCCCGGCAGCGGCGCCAGTCGTCCACGGTCCAGATTTCGCCGTTGGCGACCACCGGGACCTTGACCACTTCCTGAATGCGCGCGATCCACTCCCAGTGCGCGGGCGGCTTGTAGCCATCGACCTTGGTACGCGCATGCACCACGATTTGCTCCGCCCCACCGTCGGCCAGCGCCCGCGCGCAATCCAGCGCGAGGTCGGTACTGTCAAAGCCCAGACGCATCTTCGCCGTGACCGGGATATGTTTGGGCACACCTCGGCGCACGTGTTCGAGGATGGTGTGGAGTAGCTCGGGCTCTTTGAGCAGCACCGCGCCGCCTCGGGAGCGATTCACGGTCTTGGCCGGGCAACCGAAGTTAAGGTCCAGCACCGGAGCACCCAACTCACAGGCGAAGGCCGCGTTTTCCGCCAGGCAGACTGGATCAGAGCCCAGCAACTGCAGACGCAGCGGCGTGCCGGCCTCGGTCTTTGCGCCGGTGTGAAACTCGGAGGCGTATTTGTAGAAGTAGTGAGCGGGCATCAAGCGCTCGGAAACCCGGATGAATTCAGTCACGCACCAGTCGATGCCGCCGACTTTCGTCAGAGCGTCGCGCAGGATGTCGTCGACCAACCCCTCCATGGGCGCCAGAGCAATTTGCATGGGTCACACTCGAAAAAAAGTCCGGCAGTTTACGGCGCAACGACCGGATTGGAAACCATCGCCGGACCGTAACCCTCAATGAATTCTGCGGGCATGCGCTTGGGCTTGCCGCTGGACAGCTCAATGCAGACAAAGGTGGTCTGGGCGCGCAGCAAAGTCAGGCCGTCGCTGGGGCGGCGTAGCTGAAAGCACCGGGTCATTTTCAGGCGACGATCCCAGTCGATGATCCAGGTCGCCAATTGCAGCTCATCGTCTTCATAGGCGCTGGCCAGGTAGTCGATTTCATGGCGGACCACGGCCATGGCGCGATCCAGGCGCCGGTACTCCGTGAGGTCCAGCCCCAGTTGCTGCGAGTGGCGCCAGGCGCAACGTTCAAGCCAGGTGACGTAGACCGCGTTGTTGGCATGACCCAACCCGTCGATATCGTCGGCCGCCACATTAAGGTCGATGACAAACGGTGTCGCTCTATCCCAGACCATGCTCACTCCCTTCAGGCTGCTATCGATGAGGTTCTCAAGCGAGCCAGTGTAACCAAAGTCCGGGGAGTTTCGCGTCAGGCCATCAGATCACTGCGGACTTAGCCGCTCGCAAGACCCGATCCGACAGTTCGCCGCCGCCCAGTGCCCGTGCCAGCGTCAGGCCGCCCACCATCAGGGCCACATCTGCCAGGACTCTGTCAGCGTCTTCAGGACTTGATGAGAGTTGCGCCACCATCATCTCCAGGTGTTCCGCCAAAACCTCCTGAAAACTCTCAGGCAGGCGCGACATCTCCCCTACGGTTGATGGCAACGGGCAGGCATAGTCGCTGCCATCCCGATGTTTGCGGGACAGGTAAAACGCTGCAAGCAACGCTCGGCGCTCGGGCCCCGGGAGTTGATCATCGATCTGCGCCACCGAGGCTTGGCGCTGCTTGAGAAGATGACGGAACGCTTCGAGCATCAGCGCTTCCTTGCTATCGAAATGCGCGTAGAAGCCGCCGACAGTCAGCCCCGCCGCGCCCATTATCTCGTTGACGCTGGGCTGATCGGGACCGCGACAGATAAGGGCCGCGCTGGCCGCATCGAGGATACGCTTACGAGTCTTGGTTTTTTTATCGTTCATATCGATCTCCAGGATTACGAAGGTAATATTATCCCCATAATCCCGAACAGCAAGCGCAATGATGAATCGCCGGTCAAACGGCTGAAGCGTTGATACAGGAAGGAGTAACAAGGCGAGGGGAAAAAAGCAGCACAAAAACAAAAGGGCCATTCAATAATCGAATGACCCTTGGTCTCGCAGAGCGAGAAATCGTGGCGTCCCCTAGGGGACTCGAACCCCTGTTACCGCCGTGAAAGGGCGGTGTCCTAGGCCACTAGACGAAGGGGACACAAAACCTTCTGTGTATGATCAAGTCTGACTTGATCGATCCAAGGCCAGTGTGGCCGAACCTTGGACCTTACAAATTGGTGGAGCTTAGCGGGATCGAACCGCTGACCTCCTGCATGCCATGCAGGCGCTCTCCCAGCTGAGCTAAAGCCCCGGATTTATCGCCTCTCGGCTCACACGACCTTCCAGTCATGCAGTTTAAAATGGCGTCCCCTAGGGGACTCGAACCCCTGTTACCGCCGTGAAAGGGCGGTGTCCTAGGCCACTAGACGAAGGGGACAAAACCTTCAGTAGATAACCGGAGCTGGAACCGGTAATCCTACCTTGTTTCAAGGCAGTGAAGCTGCGCCTTGAAACTCTAATTTGGTGGAGCTTAGCGGGATCGAACCGCTGACCTCCTGCATGCCATGCAGGCGCTCTCCCAGCTGAGCTAAAGCCCCACGTTGTGGACGGGGCGCATGTTAAGCGTGAGGCGGGAAGCTGTCAAATTTATTTTCAACAAATTTCAATGTTTTCTGTCGGCATTACAATCACTTACCATTCAGCCCCCGGAAAACCGGGGCGACCGAAGGCCGCGTCGGACTCACACACGGCCCCAGGCGTCGGGAGATGCTCAGGCGATGGCGCCGAGCAGCTTTTCCCATTCCTTGTTTTCTTTCTTGGAAACGCCACCCAGCAGGTCGATGGCCTGGCGCAGACGGAAACGCGTCAAGTCCGGACCGAGGATTTCCATGGCATCGGTGACCGACACCGAGTTGGCCTGACCGGTGATCGCCGCGAACATCAGCGGCATGGCATCGCGCAGTTTGAGTTCCAGATGCTCAACCACGACCTGGATGCTGGCGGTGATCGGCTCTTTCTCCCACTGACGCAGGGATTCCAGTTTCCAGAGGATCAGCTGCATCACTTGGCGCACCTGGTCGCTGGACAGCTTCTTGTGCTCGAACAGCTTGGCATCCGGCGTGACGCCGCCCGCAAAGAAGAACCCGGCCAATGGTGCGATCTGGCTGAAGGTCTCTACCCTGCCCTGCACATGCGGCGCGATTTTCATCATATAAGCCGGATTCAGCGCCCAGTTCTGCACGCGACTGGCGAACTCTTCAACCGGCAGCTCGCGCAGCCATTGGCCGTTTAGCCACGACAGTTTTTCGATATCGAAGATCGGACCGCCCAAGGAGACGCGGGACAGGTCGAAATGCTCGACCATTTCCTGCAGCGAAAACTTCTCGCGCTCGTCCGGCATCGACCAACCCATACGCCCCAGATAGTTGAGCATCGCCTCGGGCATGAAACCCATACGCTCGTAAAAGGTCACCGACGTCGGGTTCTTGCGCTTGGACAGCTTGCTTTTGTCCGGGTTACGCAGCAGCGGCATGTAGCACAGCTGCGGCTTTTCCCAACCGAAATATTCGTAGAGCAGGATCAATTTAGGCGCCGATGGCAGCCATTCTTCGCCACGCAGGACGTGAGTGATGCCCATCAAATGGTCGTCGACGACGTTGGCCAGGAAGTAGGTCGGCAGGCCGTCGGTCTTCATCAACACTTGCATGTCCATGCGATCCCACGGGATCTCAACTTCACCACGCAGCATGTCCGGCACCACGCAAACGCCTTCGCTTGGCACCTTCATGCGAATCACATGAGGTTCACCGGCGGCCAGGCGCCGAGCGACTTCTTCTTTCGAAAGCAGCAAGGCACGGCCGTCGTAACGCGGGGTTTCGCCCTTGGCCATTTGCTCGGCGCGCATCTGATCCAGCTCTTCAGCCGTGCAGAAGCACGGGAAGGCATGACCCAGCTCAACCAGCTGTTTGGCGTATTTTTGATAGATCTCGCCGCGTTCGCTCTGCCGATACGGGCCATGTGGACCGCCCACGTCCGGACCTTCGCTCCATTCGATACCCAACCAGCGCAAGGCGTCGAAAATCTGCTGTTCGGACTCGCGGGTCGAACGCAGCTGATCAGTATCTTCAATACGCAGGATAAATTCGCCGCCGTGCTGTTTGGCAAAGCAGTAGTTGAAAAGCGCAATGTAAGCCGTGCCAACGTGAGGGTCGCCAGTAGGCGATGGCGCGATGCGGGTACGAACGGTGGTCATGGGAAATCCCGAATAGGTCAATCAAGCGGCGAATGTTAACAGGCGCGGGGGATGAGGCGTAAGCATCGTCTAACGTGCCGACAGTCCTGGTGGGACCGGCTTTAGCCGGGAATACGGAATTTCTAACGTTAGAACGCCAGCGGATGTACTGGCCTCTTCCCGGCTAAAGCCGGTCCCACAAGATGAGGTCCCACAGTGTCAAACAGTCAACAACCGCTCGCGCAATTTGCCGATCTCGTCGCGCATCTGCGCTGCCGCTTCGAACTCCAGGTCGCGGGCCAGTTGATACATCTTTTCTTCCAGCTGGCGAATGCGCTTGGTGATTTCGCTGGGTGAGCGCAGCTCGTTTTCGTATTTGGCGTTCTCTTCGGCGGCCTTGGCCATGCCTTTGCGCTTCTTGCTGCGCGAACCCGGCACAGTGGCGCCTTCCATGATGTCGGCGACGTCCTTGAATACACCCTTGGGCGTAATGCCGTGCTCAAGGTTGTAGGCAATCTGCTTGTCGCGGCGGCGCTCGGTTTCGCCGATAGCGCGCTCCATCGAGCCGGTAATCCGGTCTGCATACAAAATCGCCCGACCATTGAGGTTACGCGCGGCACGGCCAATGGTCTGGATCAGCGAGCGCTCGGAACGCAGAAAGCCTTCCTTGTCGGCATCGAGAATCGCCACCAGGGACACTTCCGGCATGTCCAGACCTTCACGCAGCAGGTTGATCCCCACCAAAACGTCGAAGGTGCCCAGACGTAAATCGCGGATAATCTCCACCCGCTCCACGGTGTCGATGTCCGAGTGCAGGTAGCGCACCCGCACGCCGTGGTCAGCCAGGTAATCGGTCAAATCCTCGGACATGCGTTTGGTCAGCGTGGTCACCAGCACCCGTTCTTCCAGCGCCACACGTTTGCTGATTTCGGACAGCAAATCGTCGACCTGAGTCAGCGCTGGACGAATTTCGATTTGCGGGTCGACCAGACCGGTCGGGCGCACCAGCTGTTCGATGACCCGACCCGCGTGTTCAGCCTCATAGTTACCGGGCGTTGCCGAAACGAAAATAGTCTGCGGGCTGACCGCTTCCCACTCGTCGAAACGCATCGGCCGGTTATCCAGCGCTGATGGCAGCCGGAATCCGTATTCCACCAAGGTCTCTTTACGCGAGCGGTCGCCTTTATACATGGCGCCGACCTGCGGCACGCTGACGTGGGATTCATCGATCACCAGCAAGGCATCGGCCGGCAAATAGTCATACAGCGTTGGCGGCGGCGCGCCGGACGGGCGACCCGACAGGTAGCGCGAGTAGTTTTCGATCCCGTTGCAGTAACCCAGTTCGAGGATCATTTCCAGATCGAAGCGGGTGCGCTGCTCCAGGCGCTGGGCCTCCACCAGCTTGTTGTTGTTGCGCAGGTATTCCAGGCGCTCCTGCAACTCGACCTTGATGCCCTCCATCGCCTCGACCAGGGTTTCCCGGGGCGTTACATAGTGGCTTTTCGGGTAGAAGGTGAAGCGCGGCAGCTTGCGGATGACCTCGCCGGTCAATGGATCAAACGCCGACAGGCTCTCCACTTCGTCATCGAACAATTCGATACGAATCGCTTCCAGATCCGACTCGGCCGGGTAAATATCGATCACATCGCCGCGCACCCGGAAGGTCGCACGGGCAAAGTCCATGTCGTTGCGGGTGTACTGCAAGTCTGCCAACCGCCGCAACAAAGCGCGCTGATCGAGCTTGTCGCCTCGGTCCACGTGCAGAACCATGCGCAGATAGGTTTCCGGGCTGCCAAGGCCGTAGATGCAGGAAACCGTGGTAACGATGATGGCGTCCTTGCGCTCCAGCAACGCTTTGGTCGCCGACAGCCGCATCTGCTCGATGTGGTCGTTGATCGAGGCGTCCTTCTCAATGAAGGTGTCCGACGACGGCACGTAGGCTTCGGGCTGGTAGTAATCGTAATAAGAGACGAAATACTCAACCGCGTTATTCGGGAAAAACGCCTTGAATTCACCGTACAGCTGCGCGGCCAGGGTTTTGTTCGGCGCCAGGACCAGCGTTGGGCGCTGCACCTGGGCGATCACATTGGCGATGCTGAAGGTTTTGCCCGAACCGGTCACACCCAGTAACGTCTGGTGCGCCAGCCCGGCTTCGATCCCTTCGACCATCAGGCGAATGGCTTCTGGCTGATCGCCAGCAGGCTCAAAACGGGTGACGAGCTGAAACTCGGACATAACGTACCTCTGTGTGCGTTTTTGCCAAGGTGCGCGCAAAAACGAAAGAACCGCCAACGCCCGCTCCGTGAAAGGATCAGTCGTACAAAATATAAGGTGATGGGACTACAAATGGAGTCTCCATAGCCACCTTTCAAGCCAAACAGTCGACAGGCTGTGAAGGATGTCGGCTGCAATGTGACTGGCGGCGTAAAAATAACCGTAAAAACCTTGAAAAAACGCCGTCGCAGCTGTCGCCCCGGGCAGCGATGGCCTCTATACTAGCTCCCCGTTTGTGCACCGCTCTGGCGCATTCGGGTTAGAGCGGCCTCCCCTCACTTCTCACTCAGAGCCGCCGCAAAAATGAGCCTGTTCTCCGCTGTCGAAATGGCACCACGCGATCCAATCCTGGGCCTCAACGAAGCATTCAACGCCGATACCCGCACCACCAAGGTCAATCTTGGCGTGGGTGTCTATTGCAACGAAGAAGGACGCATTCCCCTTCTACGCGCCGTTGCCGAAGCCGAGAAGATTCGCGTGGCTCAACACGCTCCCCGCGGTTACCTGCCGATTGACGGCATCGCCGCTTACGATCTGGCCGTGCAAAAACTGCTGTTCGGCACAGATTCGCCATTGATCGCCTCCGGTCGCGTCTTGACGACCCAGGCAGTCGGCGGCACCGGCGCACTGAAAATCGGTGCCGACTTCCTCAAGCAACTGCTGCCCGATGCCGTCGTCGCCATCAGCGATCCAAGCTGGGAAAACCATCGCGCCCTGTTCGAGACGGCTGGCTTCCCGGTCCAGAACTATCGTTACTATGATGCGACCAGCCACGACGTGAACCGTTCCGGCATGCTCGAAGACCTCGAGAACCTGCCGTCCGGTTCGGTCGTCGTGCTGCACGCCTGCTGCCATAACCCGACCGGCGTCGACCTGACCCTGGAAGACTGGAAGAAAGTCCTGGAAGTGGTCAAGGCCAAGGGCCATGTGCCTTTCCTCGACATGGCCTACCAGGGCTTTGGCGACGGTATCGACGAAGACGCCGTTGCAGTGCGCCTGTTCGCCGAGTCGGGCCTGACGTTCTTCGCTTCCAGCTCGTTCTCCAAATCCTTCTCGCTGTACGGTGAGCGCGTCGGCGCGCTGTCGATCATTACCGAGTCGAAGGAAGAAACAGCCCGCGTGCTGTCCCAGGTCAAGCGCGTGATCCGCACCAACTACTCCAACCCGCCGACTCATGGCGCAATCATTGTCGCCGCCGTGCTTAACAGCCCGGAATTGCGCGCGATGTGGGAAGAAGAACTGGCCGAGATGCGCCTGCGGATTCGCGGCATGCGTGTGGCAATGGTCGAGCGTCTGGCGAACAACCCGGCCGGTCAGGATTTCAGCTTCGTCGGTCGCCAGAGCGGCATGTTCTCCTACTCCGGGCTGACCACCGAGCAAGTGCATCGCCTGCGTAACGAGTTCGGGATCTACGCCCTGGATACCGGCCGCATCTGCGTGGCAGCGCTGAACCAGAACAACATCGATACGGTGTGCAAGGCGATTATTCAGGTGATCTGAAAAAACCTCTCTGATCAAAGCCGCATAAGGATCGGTCCGACGGGAGCCCCGTGGGACCGGATTTATCCGGGAAGAGGCCGGTTCATTCACTGCATTTCGTCGTTAGAAACACTGTCTTCCCGGCTAAAGCCGGTCCCACAACAGGCCTCCAGCTGGGTTAAGGATCTACCCCTTTTTGCGATACGCCATCGAATCATCGATCCGCTTGAGGATGTAATCCCCCGCTGCCACCGGCGGATAAAGGCTGCTCGCCGGATCAATCCCCAGGTCACAAGGGTCAACCATTGCGCCGTAGGTCGGATCATAAAAGGTCGCGATGGAATAACGTTCGCGCCCGGATTTGTTGATTACCCGATGCAGGGTCGAGCGAAACCGATCGTTGGACCAATGCGCCAGCAAATCACCCACATTGACGACCAGACTGCCAGCAATCGGCGTCGCGTCGATCCAGTTGTTGGAGCCCAATTCACGCACCTGCAAACCGCCGCTATCGTCCTGATACAGCAAGGTGATGCAGCCGTAATCCGTATGTGGCGCGACGCCGAACTGATCGGCTTCAGCCATCGGTGGATGCGGTGGGTAATAGACCATCTGCGTGCGCTGCAGCCGCTTGCTGTACTTGCCGACGAAAAAATCCTGTTCGATTCCCAGCCCGGCCGCCACCGCCTTGAGCAGATCCGCGCCCGCCACACCGATGTGCGCGTAATAGTCGTCCAATGCGCCACGCAACTCGGGCATGAATTCCGGCCATTGATTCGGCCCGCGCAAGGCTTCACCGGCCAGCACACACGGATCGTCTTCCGGCAGTTCAAGGCCGATGCTGAAAAATTCCTTGTGATCAGGCTTGGTCGCTTCGTACATCAGCGCTCCGCCCAGCGCGTGCCAGCCGCGGTGGCGCTTGTTCACCGCGACCTGGCGCTTGACCTCGGCCGGGTAGGCGAAAAAAGTCCGCGCAGCCGCCATGGCGCGATCAATAACCGCTTGAGGCACGCCATGATTAATGATGTAGAAGAATCCGGTTTCGCTGCACGCCTTGCGAATCGCCTCGCCGACGCGCTGAATGCTGACAGGATCGCCCTCGTGAACGCCGGTCATGTCGATCAAGGGTAAATGGGTATCGGTCATGCTGACTCCTGAGGCAACGGCAGGCGGTATATACAGGTGCAAGCATTTCCTGTGCCGGTAGGCTAGGCACCGGGGCGATTACTCAACCAGCATCCCTATCGCGCCGATTTGCCGGTGTCTGGGGGACGAGTTGCCGAAATCAGCAGCGTTTCCAAGCGCCCCAACATCGGGCGCGAGGATCACAAGTGGTGCAACTTTCGGTGACAGGTTTCAGGCAGGCAGAAACAGGCGCAGCAGCCGGGCCTGCGAATTACGGGCCTCAACTGAACTGGCCCGGCTTTTGCCTTACCTGTATATACAGGATGATATGACTTAAAGTGTGCATTCGAAATCAGCTCGAATTCGCCAGCATCCACCCGAATAATCAAAGCAGGAACACACGCCATGCCAGCTTCTCTTCTTCTCAAGCCCGGACAATTCGACCTCGATCAGCTGCGTGCGATCTATCAGCAGCAGGCGCCGTTCGAACTTGACCCGGACGCCCGGGAAGTGGTCGATGCCAGCACCCGCACCGTCAACGAGATCATCGCCAACAACCGCACGGTGTATGGCATCAATACCGGTTTCGGCCTGCTGGCGCGCACCTCGATCCCCACCGAATCCCTGGCCAAACTGCAACGCAATCTGCTGCTGTCGCACTGCACCGGCACCGGCCCGCTGTTGGATGACGCCAGCGTTGCGTTGATCATGGCGCTCAAGGTCGGCTCGCTGGCCCGTGGCTTTTCCGGGATTCGCTGGGAAGTGATCCAGGCCATCAGCGCGCTGTACGCCGCCAAGGTCTATCCGTGCATTCCGTCTCAGGGTTCGGTGGGCGCTTCGGGTGATCTGGCACCGCTTGCACATATGTCAGCAGTGCTGATCGGTGTCGGTCGCGTACGCCATCAGGGCCGCGAAATGGATGCGGTTGAAGGCTTGGCGCTGGCCGGCCTGGAACCTATGGTCCTCGGTCCGAAAGAAGGCCTGGCGCTGATCAATGGCACCCAGGTGTCGACGGCACTGGCACTGCGCGGCCTGTTCGCCACCGAAAAATTATTCACCGCCGCAGTAGTTGCCGGCAGCCTCAGCGTCGAGGCGCTCAAAGGCTCGGACGTTCCTTTCGACGCGCGTATCCAGGCCGTTCGTGGCCAACCGGGGCAAATCGACGTCGCTGCGCTGTACCGCGAATTGCTGGCCAAAAGTGAAATCCGCGACTCACATATTGATTGCGGCCGCGTACAAGACCCGTATTCCCTGCGTTGCCAGCCCCAAGTCATGGGCGCGTGCCTGGATCACATGCGCTTCGCCGCCAGCGTGTTCCTGCGCGAAGCCAACGCGGTGTCGGACAACCCGCTGGTGTTCAGCGCGGATGGCGATGTGTTGTCTGGTGGCAACTTCCACGCCGAACCGGTGGCCATGGCGTCCGACGTGCTGGCCTTGGCAATTTCCGAAATCGGCGCCCTGTCCGAACGCCGCATCGCCCAGCTGGTGGACCCTGCCCTGTCCGGCCTGCCAGCGTTTCTGGTCAAGGAAGGCGGCTTGAATTCCGGTTTCATGATTGCTCAGGTGACCGCTGCCGCATTGGCCTCGGAGAACAAGACGCTGGCCCATCCTGCCTCGGTGGACAGCCTGCCGACCTCCGCCAACCAGGAAGACCATGTGTCCATGGCGACCTTTGCGGCACGCCGTTTGCTGGACATGGCGGGTAACAGCAGCGCGGTGGTGGGCATCGAACTGCTCGGCGCGGCGCAAGGTGTAGACCTGCACGCGCCGCTGCACACCTCGGAAAAGCTCAGCGAAGTGCTGGCCATGATCCGCAGTGAAGTTGCCCACTATGATGAAGATCGCTACTTCGCCCCGGACATCGCCGCTGCGCGTGCCTGGGTCGAAAACGGTGCATTCACCCGCTGGCTGCCGTACCAACGCCTGTACGGTTGATTTGCCATAAGGGCGGCGGACATGTGCTCCGCCGCCTGTGCAACTCCTGTCCAGGTCCCTTTTTACTGTTCAAGGATTTGCATGCGCCGCTATCACACAGGCTCCGATTTCCGTCGCGCCCAGAGCATCGCCGAACTCGCTGCGATGGCTCGCCGCCGACTGCCGCACTTCGCCTGGGAATACCTGGAAGGCGGAGCGGAAGAAGAACTCACCCTCAAGCGCAACCGTCAGGCATTTGCCGACATAGCCTTACTCCCGAAAACCCTGGTGCCGTGCAGCAACATCAATACCCGGCGCACGATCTTCGGTCGTGAGCTGCCGCTACCCATCGTCATCGGGCCGACGGGTTACAACGGCATGCTGCATCGCGACGCCGACATTCATCTGGCCCGCGCCGCCACCGAACGCGGCTTGCCCTTCACCCTGAGTACCGTCTCCACCAACTCCATGGAACAAGTGGTTGCCGCAGTGCCTGACGTTAATTTCTGGCTGCAGCTGTATTGCCTGCAAGATGCACATATTCAGGAAGACATGCTGCAGCGGGCGAGCGCGGTCGGTTGTCAGACACTGCTGCTCACCAGCGACTCGGTGCGGCTGGGCAATCGTGAGTGGGACCGACGCAATTTCTCTCGCCCACGGCAACTGAGTCTGCGCAACAAGCTCGACGTCCTGTGCCACCCGCGCTGGCTGCATCAGGCCCTGTGGCCACAGGGCATGCCGACGCTGGCAAATATCGAACGTTACCTGCCGGCCGATCAGCGCAACGCGAGCGGAGGTGCACACTTCATGGGTACGCAAATGGATATGGGCCTGGATTGGGATTCGCTGGCGCGCTTGCGTGATCGCTGGCCGCAACGCCTGCTGCTCAAGGGCGTGATGCACCCCGACGATGCAGAAAAAGCCGTGGCACTGGGCCTGGACGGCATTGTCGTGACCAATCATGGCGGGCGGCAACTGGATGGCGTGCCGGCCAGCATTGATTGCCTGCCCGCCATCGCTGCCGTGGCCAAAGGCAAGCTGACGCTGCTGCTGGACAGCGGCATCCGGCGCGGCACCGACATTCTCAAGGCCTGCGCCCTAGGTGCCGATGCGGTGCTGCTGGGCCGCGCGACGTTATATGGCGTCGCGGTGGGCGGTCAGGCGGGCGCGGGTCATGCGCTTGACCTGCTCACCGAGGAGCTGCGCCTGGCGCTGTTTCTGCTGGGCCAGCCTGATCTAAACGCACTGCACGCCGAATTTTCTCCTTCCTGCACGGTGAGTTGACCAATGACGAATTTGCAGCAAACCCTCGACCAGCTGCGCGAAACCCTGGGCGACGCGCAAGTCCTGACCGGCGACGCCGTCAGCGCTCGCCACTACAGCGACTGGACCGGCCACGCACCCGCCTGCCCTGCGGCATTGCTGTTGCCACGCAACACCGACGAGGTGTCTGCTGCGCTGCGCATCTGCAACGCCGCGCAACAATCGGTCGTACCGCAGGGCGGCATGACCGGTCTGGCCGGTGGCGCCATACCGCGCAGCAGCGACATCGCCTTGTCTCTGGAGCGCCTGCGCGGTATCGAAGAAATCGACGCCGCTTCAGCGACGATCAGCGTGCTGGCGGGCACCACCTTGCAGGATATCCAGCAGGCGGTGCATGACGCAGGCTTTCTGTTTCCGCTCGATCTTGGTGCGCGCGGCTCGTGCCAGATCGGCGGCAACATCGCCACCAACGCCGGGGGCAATGCCGTCATCCGCTACGGCATGACCCGCGAGCTGGTGCTGGGTCTGGAAGTGGTGCTGGCCGATGGCCGCGTGCTGAATCTGATGAACAAGATGATCAAGAACAACTGCGGTTACGACCTGAAACAGTGCTTCATCGGCAGCGAAGGCACGCTCGGGGTCATCACCCGTGCGGTGTTGAAACTCGCTCCGCAACCGGGCGAAACCACCACGCTGCTGTGCGCCCTGCCCGACTACACAAGTGCAGTGAGCCTGTTGCGACGTCTGCAACGTGACGCTGGCACGCCGCAAGCCTACGAACTGATGTGGCAGGATTTCTTCCGGATGGGCGTTTCCTGGCTGGAAAACCCGGTAGCGCCAATGCCCGATCACCATCCGCTGTACGTGCTGCTGGAGTCGTTGGCCTCCCGTGAGGTACTGGAACAGAGCCTCGAAGCGGCGCTGGAAGCGGGCGAAGTGCTTGACGCAATCCTGGCCAGTTCCCACACCCAGGCCCGCGCCTTGTGGAAGATTCGCGAAGCCACTGGCGAGTTTCCCGTGCGGCTGGCGCCGCTGAATTTCGATATCAGCCTGCCCATTGGCCAGATCGGCGACTTTGCAGATATGTGTCGCCAGCGCCTGGAGCAACAATGGCCGGGTAACCACAGCGTGTATTTCGGCCACATCGGTGACAGCAACCTGCACCTGACCGTGGATTGCAATTCCTTGCCGCAGCCTGCGCCGATCCTGGAAATCGAAACGTTGGTCTATACCGCCGTGGGTGAAATGGGCGGCGCGGTTTCGGCGGAGCATGGTATTGGCCTGCTCAAGCGCGAGTTTCTGCACCATTCGGTCAGCCCTGAAGCCTTGGCCACCATGCGCCAGCTCAAGGATTGTCTCGACCCGAACGGCATTCTCAATCCGGGGAAAATCCTCGGCTGACTGCCGGTGCAGGGTTGTATATACCGGTATGGCACGCTAACTGCAGCGATAGTCACAGATATCACACCGAACCTGACTGAGACGAAGGAGTTACCCAATGCAACTGGATTCCCTGTTCAGTAAAACGTGCAAAAGCTTGAGCATCGCCGTGGCCCTGGCGGCAATGCCGCTGATGGCTCACGCCGATCAGTTGGCCGACGTGAAAAAAGCCGGCGAGTTGGTCGTGGGTACCGAATTGCAGTTTGCGCCCTTCGACTTCACCGAAAACGGCAAGCAACAGGGCTTGAACTCCGAATTGTTCGAGCAGTTGGGCAAGGACCTGGGTGTGAAGGTCAAGTTCATCGATCTGCCATGGCCGAGCGTGCTGCCAGGGCTTGAAGCGAAGAAATTCGACATGGTTGCCGGTCCGATTATCGTGACCAAGGCGCGCCAGGAGCGTTACCACTTTGTCCTGCCAGTCGCCGAAGCAACAGTTGCGCTGATGGTCGGTGCCAAGGACGACAGCATCAAGAAACCCGAAGACATCTCCGGCAAGACCGTCGGCGCAGGCAAAGGCTCGGCGCAACTGGAAGAGCTGAAGAAGTTCGCCGGGACCCTGCCGGAAAAAGTCACCATCCGCGAATACGTGGACAACAACCAGGCCTACGCCGACCTGGCGGCCAAACGTATTGTTGCAGTGGCCAACTCGCTGCCGAACATCTCTTACGTCGCAGCTAAGCAGAGCGACAAGTACAAGGTGATCCTGCCGCCGTTCGGCAAAAAATCCTACTTCGCTTATCTGGGCCGCAAGGACGCCGATGCCGACAGCCTGATCGCCGCCCTGGACGCCGCCATGCTGAAAATGCACGCCGACGGCCGACTCGCCGCCCTGCAGAAGAAATGGCTGGGTGCCGAAATGGACGTGCCGAAAGCTGATTTCACGCCGACCTGGTAAGCCCGGATACTGAGTCCGTCGGAGCGGGCGGCCTTCCGACCTGCCCGCGAATCAGCCGTAGGAGCGACTTTAGTCGCGAAGGCATCAATCGCCTTCCCGGCTTAAGCCGGTCCCACATCAAGCCGTGCTCCAACAAGAGCTCTGCCCCTCAATGCAGAATTATGGAGATACGATGTTCGACTGGCCGTTGCTCGTGCAAAACCTGCCGTTGATGCTCGAAGCTTTGCTGGTGACCCTTGAAGTCACCGTTGCGGCGCTGTGCATCGGTTTTGTGATCGGCATTCTGGTGGGCAGCCTGCGCTTGTCCCCCGTGCCCCTGCTCAGGCGTCTAGGCGGTGGCTATATTTTCGTGTTCCGCGGCATTCCGCTGCTGGTGCAATTGTTGTTCATTTATTACTTCCTGCCGCGCATCGGCCTGCCCAACGTATCGCCCACGGTGGCGGCGGTGATCGGCCTGTCACTGGCGGCGGGCGCTTATATTGCGGAAATCATGCGCGGCGGCTTCCTCGCCATCCCCGAAGGTCAGCTTGAAGCCGCCGGACTATTGGGTTTGAGCGCCGGACAAATGCTGATCCGGATTCGCGTCCCGCAAGCCGTGCGCTTGACGCTGCCCGCCCTGATCAACGAGATGATCCTGCTGATCAAGGCTTCGTCGCTGGTTTCGGTGGTTGGCCTCGCAGACCTGACGCGGACGGCACAGAACATGGCGGCCAGCGATTACCTGTTCGTTCAGGATTACCTGATGCTGGCGGGCTTCTATTGCCTGATCAACATTCCGTTGGCGTTCTGCGGCGGCCTGCTTGAGCGTCGTCTGAAGGAGCAGTACTGATGATCTTCGATCCGCGAATCATCACCGACCATCTGGACGAGATCGGCTCGGGATTCATGATCACGCTGGGCACCTGGACCGCCGGCGTCGCACTCGGCCTCGCTCTGGGCATGCTGATTGCCGTCGCCCAGCTGTTCGGCAATAGGTGGGTGCGCGCGCCGTTACGGGTTTTCATCGAGCTGATCCGCAGCACGCCGTTTCTGGTGCAGTTGTTCCTCATCTACTACGCCGGCCCGGCTTTCGGCTTGAGTCTCGACCCGATTCCCGCTGGCGTGCTGGGCCTGGGCATCTATGGCAGCGTGTACTTCGCAGAAATTTTCCGCACCGGTTTTCAGTCGGTGCCGCGCGGCCAACTCGAAGCCGCCGACACCCTGGGCATCACCCGCTGGCAATGCATCCTGCGCATTCAGGTGCCGCAGATGCTGGTGATTATCCTTCCGGCGCTGGTAAATCTGGTCACTATCCTGTGCAAGGAAACCGCCGTGCTGTCAATCATCACCATTCCGGAACTGACCATGGTGCTGACCGGCATCGGCTCGGAAACCTTTGCCTTTGTCGAGACCTTGCTGGTGCTGTGCATCGGCTATCTGCTGTTGGTCGAAGCCTGTTCCCGCCTCGGTATGTTCCTTGAGCACAAGGTCGGCCGCTTCATGAACAGGCAAACCCGATGAGCAGCGTTCAAATTTTGCAACCAGGTGAACTGATGAAAAGCTCCCAGCAACTGGCCGGCGACCGCGACCCCATGCTGATCTTGAACAAGGTCGGCAAAAGCTTCGGCCCCTTGCGCGTGCTCAAGGGGATCGACTTGCAGGTCCGTCATTCGGAAGTGGTGTGCCTGATCGGTCCTTCCGGGTCCGGCAAGAGCACTTTGCTGCGTAGCATGGCGTTTCTTGAAGAGTACGACGAAGGCGAAATCATCATCGAGGGCAAACTGCTGGGCTGGATGCCAGCCAATGGCGCGTCCGGAAAGCCTCGCAAACGCGCGCCGCAAGCGCAGATCAATCAGGTGCGGCGCAACGTCGGCATGGTCTTCCAGCAGTTCAACCTGTGGCCGCACATGACGGCCATCGGCAATGTCTGCGAGGCGCTGCGTCGGGTACGCAAGCTGTCAGCCGACGAAGCCAGCCAACGAGGCATGGCGATGCTCGATAAAGTCGGGCTGGCGCACAAGGCCGCGTCTTATCCGGCGCAACTGTCCGGTGGCCAGCAACAGCGCGTGGCGATTGCCCGGGCGTTGGCCATGGAGCCGCACATCATGCTGTTCGATGAGCCGACCTCGGCGCTGGACCCGGAACTGGTTGGCGAAGTGCTGCAAGTCATGAAGACCCTCGCCAAAGAAGGCATGACCATGGTGGTCGTCACCCATGAAATGGGCTTCGCCGCCCAGGTGGCCGACTCGGTGGTGTTTCTCGATCAGGGCGAAGTGGTTGCCCGAGGCACGCCCCAGGAAATCTTCCACAACGCCGAACAGCCACGCTTGCAGCAGTTCCTGCAGAACTATCTGGATCGCAATGCGTTCTGGCAGGACAACAAAGAGGCCAGCGTATGACCTTTGCAGATTGTGTGCTTGTGAGCGCGTGATGAGCACGCCGACCCCGCAAGCCTTATACCGGCGCGCCAAGGATTACGTGCAGGCCAAGCTCAGTTGTGGCGAATGGAAACCGGGCGATTTGATCCCCTCGGAAAATCGCCTGGTGCAGGAGCTGGGCATGTCGCGCATGACGGTCAACCGCGCCCTGCGTGAACTCACCGAAGAAGGCCATCTGCTGCGAGTCTCGGGGGTCGGCACCTTTGTCGCCGAAAGCAAGCCGCAGTCGAACCTGCTGCGCATCACCAATATTGCCGACGAAATCATCGCTCGGGGCCATCGCTACAGCTGTGAGGTAGTGCATCTGGCCCGGGAAGCGGCGTCGATGTCGGTTGCCGCCGCGCTGTCGCTGAGCACCGGCAGCTCGGTGTTTCATCTGCTTTGTGTGCATTGCGAAGAAGGCGTGCCGGTGCAACTGGAGGATCGCTACGTCAACCCGGAACTGGTGCCGGATTTTCTCAGGCAGGAATTCGGCGAACGGCTGCAACCGGCCCGCTATCTATTGCAGACGATCCGCCCGGATGAGATGGAGCACATCGTCGAAGCCAGTCACCCAAGCGCCGACGAGAGCCGCTACATGCAGATCGACAGCCTGGAACCTTGTCTGGTCCTGATGCGGCGTACCTGGAGCAACGGCAAGATCGTGACCTTCGTGCGCCTGACCCATCCTTCGTCGCGCTATCGCCTTGGCAGCCGATTGCCGGTCAATGGTGCGCATCGCGACAGCTGAGTTTTTTCACAACAGACAGTCGGTCGCCAAAATGATCGAACGACCGCGCGTCTATGGCCTCGAATTCTTGCAAGCTTATGAATGAGAGGACACCACGATGACCGATCAAAGCCAGAAATCCCTCGACCGCAACGACCCTGCCATCGATCCTGAGAACCCGGATAACGAATTGGGTCAGGGCGAGCAATATCAGGGCACTGCAGGCCAGTCCCAAGGCAAGCCGGTGGGCCAGCCTGATACGCAACTGGAGCAAACTCAGGAATCAGGCGGCAGCACTTTTACCCCGGATTACGAACCGGAAGAAAAACCCGCCGATCAGCGCAATCACCAGCCGACCCAAGGGCATGATGCCGATATCAATACTGATGGGGGCTAGTCAGTAGCGTTACGGGAGCACGCTTTGTGGGAGCGAGCTTGCTCGCGAAAGGCTGGTACATCCGACACATATGCTTACTAGAAAGACTGTCTTCGCAAGCAAGCCTGCTCCCACATAACTCACGCTTAATTCATACAAAACATTGCACAGCCATACCGTAAACCGGCAGGATCGCTCTGGTGTCTGCGTTGCAGGCTTCGTCCCTGCGCGAAAACCCTTGCGGAGCGTTGTTGGTAATGGCTCGACTCACACCCGAATTATCTGTACCGGTCAGCAATAAACTCACGTCACTCGAATTTCGCGGGATGGTTGCCATCCTGATTTCGATAGCCCTGGCAACCCTCGATACCGCCATCGCCAATACCGCCCTGCCCGCCATCGCAGCGGACTTGAATGCCTCGCCCGCTGCTTCGGTCTGGATCATCAACGCCTATCAACTGGCTGCCGTGGCGACCTTGCTGCCTTTTGCTGCGCTGGGCGGTGTGATCGGGCATCGCAAGGTGTATCTCGGCGGCCTGATTCTGTTCGTGGTGTCGTCGGCGCTCTGCACGTTTGCCTGGTCGCTGCCCACGTTGACCATCGCCAGGGTTTTGCAGGGCCTGGGCGCCAGCGCGATCATGAGTGTCAACGCGGCGTTGATCAGCTCGATTTTTTCCCGTGAACGTCTGGGCCGCGGCCTGGGCATGAACGCGTTGGTGGTCGGCACATCGTTCGCCGCCGGGCCGACCATCGCTTCGCTGGTGCTGTCCGTGGCGAACTGGCCGTGGCTGTTCGCGATCAACCTGCCCATTGGCATCTTCGCTTTGGTGTTCGCCTGGAATTCATTGCCAATATCAAAGCCCGGAACACTGACCTTCGATCCAGTGACGGCGCTGCTCAACGTCTTGACCTTCGGTGCGCTGATCTTTGCCCTGAGCCAAGCCGCGCAGCTGGGTTCGTGGACCAGCGTATTGATCGCGCTAGGGGTGTTTCTGGTTGGCTTCGTGCTGATGCTGCGCCGGGAAGCTGGCCATCCCGCGCCAATGTTCCCTCTGGATTTGCTCAAGCGCCCGATGTTTGCCTTGTCAGCCCTGACCGCCTTTTGCTCATTCGCCACCCAAGGCCTGGCCTTTGTCTCGCTGCCGTTTTTCTTCGAAACAGTGCTGGGCCGCGACCCGGTGCAAACCGGCTTTCTGATGACACCCTGGTCGGTGGTCGTGGCCATGATCGCGCCGTTTGCCGGACGTCTGTCGGATCGTTACGCGCCCGGCCTGTTGGGCGGCATCGGGTTGGCGATCCTTTGCGCGGGGATGGTTTCCCTTGCGTTTATGTCGGCGAGCGCTTCGGCCTGGCAGATTTGCTTCAGCATGATTATCTGCGGCCTGGGTTTTGGCTTCTTTCAGGCGCCCAACCAGAAGGCACTGATGACCAGCGCGCCCAGGGAACGGGCCAGCGGCGCCAGTGGCACCATTGCCACCGCACGCCTGATTGGTCAGGCAACCGGTGCGGCGCTGGTCGCCTTCAGTTTCGGGGTCTCCGGCGAACACGGGCCGGTTCTGGCGCTGAGCATCGGTGCCGGTTTTGCGGCAGTGGGCAGCATCGCCAGCGGCCTGCGCCTGGTGACCAAAAACCTGCCCGGTTCGACACCCGGCCAATAACCACCGGCCGGATTAGCCAGAAAAGTCCGCAGAGGATTGATCCGGGTCAGAAAAAAATCTCTGCGTTGCGCGCCATCTTGGCTATGATGGCATATAGCCATTCGCTGGCTGACTTCTCGAACGCTCCTGAGAAAACTCATGCACCACACCCTACAAGCAGAGCACCAACGCCTGGCCGCAGTGCGCGCGGTGCAGTGGCTGGAGACGGCCAACAACGAGAACTTCGACCGCATCTGCCGTCTTGCGGCGGCTTATTTCGATGTGCCGACGGTCCTGGTTTCCCTGGTCGAGGCCGACCGACAATGGTTCGCCGCACGTGTGGGGTTTGTCCAGAGCGAAACCCCGATCATCCAGTCCTTCTGCGCCCACACCGCCAGGCAGCAGGGCGTGATGCAGGTTGTCGATGCTTGCGAAGACACGCGTTTCGCCGACAACGAGCTGGTAACCGCGCAGGACGGCATTCGTTTTTATGCCGGAGCGCCGCTGCTGACCCGCGACGGTCATGCCCTCGGCAGCCTGTGCATCATCGACAAGTCGCCTCATCAGCTGAGCCATATTGAAATTCGCGTGCTGGAAGATCTGGCCGAGATGGTTATCTCGCAGATTGAACAGCGACAGATGATCCTGACGCGCAACCCATTTTCGGGATTACCGAACCTGCGGCAGTTTCTGACAGACCACCAGGAACCGTGGCTGAATCCAGTATTCCCAGGCCGTCTGCTGGCTTTGATCGAAATCGTCGACAGTCAATACGAAACAGAACTGGCCCCGCTCAACGACATGACTTCCCTGCAGATGCGCGCCCAAGACATCGCTGGTCGTCTGGAGCAAGTGCTGCTCAACCACGTGGGCGTCTACCACATCAGCGAACGCCATTGCTGTTTGCTGCTGCCCACCAACCAGACCGATAAAACCGAGCTGATTCAGACCTTGAGCACGCTGATCTGCGAGCCGTGCGCCGAGGATTCAATTTCGACGTTGCCCGCCACGCGAATGGGTATCGCTTCTTGCGAAGACGGTAGCCAGTCCATGGGCGAGCTGCTGCGTAAAGCCCGGCACGCCGTCGAAGCGGCCAGTCGCGACGGCATCGACTGGGCGCTCTGGGACGAAAACGAGAACTGCGCCACCCGGCGCGCGCTGGCCCTGAGCCAGGACGTAGTCACGGCGCTCGCCAATGGCGATATTTATCTGATGTTTCAACCGCGCTTTCGTCTGGAAGACGGCCGCCAGGTCAGTGCCGAAGCGCTGTTGCGCTGGAATCACAGCACGCTGGGGCCGGTTTCGCCTGCCGAATTCATCCCATTGATCGAGCGCTCAGGACAAATCAGCACGGTGACTCGTTGGGTCATTGATCACGCGTTGTCCGCTGCGGCCGAGTGGGAGGATCGCGAGTCGAAGGTTTCGCTGAACCTGTCGGCGCTGGACTTCCAGTCCATGGACATCGCCAATGTGCTGCGCGACTGCTGCGAGCGTCACCGGATTGCTCCGCAGCGGGTCGAAGTGGAGATCACCGAGGGCGAGTGGATCAGGGCCAGCACAACCGTGCTTGGCCAGTTGAGAGACATTCGGGCCCTGGGCGTTGATGTGGCCATTGATGACTTTGGCACCGGCTACAGTAATTTCGCTTATCTGCACGAAATCCCGGCCAACGTGATCAAGCTGGACAAGTCGATCATCACCGATCTGGAAAACAAACCACGCAATCGCATCATTGCCCAGTCGATCTTCAAACTGGCCCATGAACTGGGTTACCGCACCGTCGCCGAAGGCATCGAAACGTTCCAGTGCATGGATCTGGTCAGGAGCTTCGGCTGCCATGAGGCCCAGGGTTTCTTCTTCTGCCGCCCGCTTTCGGGCGAGCAAATCAAGGGCCTGACGGTTGGCAGTCATCTCAAGTTGCGGGCTTGAACGGGCGCTTACTTCTCGTCGTCGTAAGGCGGGTATTGATCGTCATCCACGCGCTTTTCCGAGCCGACGTCCTGACCGTCATCAGGCGCCTCGGCTGGACCGATGGGATCGATTTGCGGGTCGGCTACATCGGGTGAATCGGGATCGAAGCCGGGATCGTTCCTGGGATCATGCTGATTTGTCGCCATGTTGGTCATCAGAGGCACCTCACACCAAGAGCCCAGAGACGCCTGGGCCATGACTATCGGAAACCTCTCAGCCAACCGAGTGCTGCGTGCCTGACGAGTGGTCGCCCAGTTTCACTTCCCTGGAACGACCAGCTTCAAGCCTTGATGGCCGTCACGGTCATTTCCACCAGCCAACCCGGTGGAACCAGGCGGATAACCTGCGCACGGGTTCGGGTGGGCACGTTCGGCTGAGCAGCTGTGCCGAAATACTGGTTGTAGATGGCCGAAAAACCCTCGAAATCGGCAACGCCGTCCGCAGCCGGGTCCGCCACCAGCAGCGCCTGCATGCTGACGATATCGCCCAGTCCATAACCGTGGCGATTCAGGGTCGCTTCGATTTGCCGGATGACGCTCAGCGTCTGTACCGCCGTATCGCCGTAAGCCTGCACAGAACCCGCCGGGGCAGCGTCGTCGACAACCTGTGGCCCGACGCCACTTAACACCAACTGACGCGCGTTCACCGGCACTTCAATGGCTTCAGCGAACTCCCGGGCCCATGGCTCACTGATGCTGGCGGGGTGCAGGTGACGGATGAGCGGATTATTGGCTTGAGTGGTCATATGCAGCGGTCTTCTGTCGAACGAGCATGGATGGGCGCAGCGTCATGGCTGCGCCCGCCGGTTTTTATGAACTAGCGACCTTCCAGCAGCAGTGCAGCCTGATCGAGCAGCTCCAGCGGGTTCTCGGCCTTGTGAATATCCACCGAAAGCAGCTGGCGAAAGCGGCGCGCGCCGGGAAAACCCTGGCCCAGACCCAGCACATGGCGGGTGATGTGATGCATCGAGCCGCCGCTGGCGATATGCGCCGCGATGTAGGGCCGCAACGCTGCCAGGGCATCAGCCCGGCTGATCACCGGCGCGTTGCTGCCAAACAGCAGCTGATCGACCTGCGCCAGCACATAAGGGTTGTGATACGCCTCGCGGCCGAGCATCACGCCGTCGAAAATCTGCAAGTGTTCCTGACATTGCTCAAGAGTCTTGATGCCACCGTTGAGGATGATTTCCAGGTCCGGAAAATCCGCTTTCAGTTGTGCCACAACGTCATACCGCAACGGAGGGATGTCCCGGTTTTCCTTGGGCGACAGGCCTTCCAGAATCGCGATCCGCGCATGCACGGTAAAACTGGTGCAACCCGCCTCGCGAACGGTACCGACGAAATCGCACAGCTGTGCGTAACTGTCCCGGCCATTGATGCCGATGCGATGCTTGACCGTGACGGGAATCGCGACCCGATCCTGCATGGCCTTGACGCAATCGGCCACCAGTTGCGGATGCGCCATCAGGCAGGCGCCGATCATATTGTTCTGCACCCGGTCACTGGGGCACCCGACGTTCAGATTGACCTCGTCATAACCCGCGTCCTGCGCCAGACGCGCACACGCCGCCAGATCGGCCGGAACGCTGCCGCCCAATTGCAACGCCAACGGATGCTCGGCTTCATCGTGGCGCAGGAAACGTTCGTGGTCGCCATTGAGCAGCGCGCCGGTGGTGACCATTTCGGTATACAACAGGGCATTTTTCGACAGCAGGCGCAGGAAAAACCGGCAATGGCGGTCAGTCCAGTCCATCATCGGCGCGACACTGAATTTCCTGCTTACAAGCTGTTGATTTATATAAGTTTTCATATCAGGTAGTTCATCAAAAAGGCCCGTTTTGAGGCGGTAGTGAACACGGAGTGTACACAAAGGGATTGGATGGGGTATTGTTTGGGGGTCGATAGGTGAACACAGGGTGAACACGCATGGCCTCCATTTCAAAGCTACCATCCGGTAAATTTCGGGCACTGATTCGCAAAAAAGGCAGGGAAGCAATCAGTCAGACGTTTACCCGTAAGGAAGACGCTAAGAAGTGGGCTGCCGCCGAAGAACTTAAGATTGAGATGACCCGTGCGACAGGCAAAGCATCCGTGCAAAAGGAGCAAACATTCGGGCATTTTATCAGTAGTTACATCTCCTGGCAGGACATCGTAAAACCCATCGGGAGATCCAAGCGTGCATCGCTTCTCGCTACGCTTGAGACAATGGGGAAAATCCCTATGGAAAAGCTCAACGAAAAAGTGATCGTCGACTATGCAATGGGTCGACTGCAAGGGGGCGCGAAAGGAGCGACTATTGCCGTGGATCTTTCCGCAATTTCGTCTGTTTTAAAATGGGGCTCTAATATCCGAGGTTATGAAATCGACCCGGAAATGACTTACGGCGCACGGCGGGCTGTTGACCAGATCTCATCGATCGACTCAGACGAGCGCAGTCGGGTAGCGAAAAATTCTGAGCTACAGAAAAT